>Ga0105047_10002718_pt1 | contig 31384 bp, 32 predicted proteins | sample MAT04_FD_78384 | JGI IMG/M metagenome (GOLD analysis project Ga0105047, IMG submission 78384) | Freshwater microbial communities from Lake Fryxell liftoff mats and glacier meltwater in Antarctica - MAT-04 (megahit assembly) | ecosystem: Environmental > Aquatic > Freshwater > Ice > Liftoff... | reverse complement strand
TGCCTACTTGCTTTTGATAGGCTTGGCGGTAGTATGAAGTTTTGCAAAATTTTGACCACTCTTGATACCGATAATTGGACTCAGATCGAAAAGTTTTTGCTGCAAGTTGGCCCCGGCCACAGCCAGTCTATGCCCGAAGGCAAAATGCGCCTAGGTCTTAGCCTTATCGGCATCAATCTAAATCTTAGAAAACTCGAAGCAACCGGCCTGACTCTCAAAAAAGCTATCCGCAAAACAGGCCGTAATGTTAGGCTAATACCCAACAAAACTCCTGAACTCAACAGCGCACAGGTCATTCACAACCAATTAACTGGTCCCACAGGTTGGGAATTAGTGTTCATTCGTGACGGGCACAAAACAATTGTTGCGCAAACAGTCAAAGTCCAAGACATAGAAAGTTATACAAAGCGCGACCGCGAACGACCAAAACGCGATAGCAAGGTTGGCATGCTTCCACCAAAATTAGCTCAAATTCTTATCAACCTGGCGGTCGGAACACTACCAGCAGATAAACTCGAATCAATCTGTGATATCCCAGCCGGAGAGCCAATCCCCCTAAAATTAATCGACAAAACTGTGCTGGACCCCTTTTGTGGAACTGGCGTAGTGCTTCAAGAAGCAGCCCTAATGGGCTACGAAACAGCAGGCACCGATCTTGAGCCCCGAATGATTGATTGCACAAAAGCTAACATTGAATGGCTATCTGGCCTTTATGGAGAAGCGTTTAGTATCAAACTGCTAGATAGCGGTGATGCAACAGCATACCAATGGACAGAGCCTGTAGATTTTGTGGCTAGCGAAGTATACTTGGGACGTCCCTTCACCTCCACTCCTACACCTGAGATACTCGCTCAAACAATGTCTGATTGTAACCTGATAATAAAAAAGTTTTTACGAAATATTGAAACCCAACTACAACCCGGCACTCGGTTATGTCTGGCAATTCCTGCCTGGCAAACTGGTCGCGGGCAATTTAAAAACCTACCCCTTATTGACCAGATAAGCGATTTGGGCTATAATCGAATGAGTTTTGAGCATATTCGGGATGAAGATCTAATCTACTACAGAGACGATCAGATTGTCGCAAGACAGCTCATAGTATTAACAAAGCGGTAGAACTGTTAATTCACAACTGTTAAGGCTTGCCTTTCTGGTGGATGCAGTGCAAGGCAACAGCGAAGCGTGAACGAAATCGTACTAATGGTACGATGAAGCAGCACTGGAGCTGGCAACGCAGTCAATGCGCCGCCCGAAACAAGCCGCACACTAAGGAGAATCGAAGATGAGTCATGTAAAAGCAGGCGGTACCGCCAAAAACGTTCACGATAGTCCAGGTCAGCGCCTAGGCGTAAAGCTTTTTGGTGGTCAAAAAGTTAAAGTTGGCCAAGTTATCGTGCGCCAAGTTGGTATGACAAAGCGCGCCGGTGACGGCACTAAGATTAGCCGTAACTTTACGATTCATGCTGCTCGTGATGGTATAGTCCACTTCGGTCAGCGTCGTGTTCGCCTATTTAGCGGTCGCTCAGTTATGCGCACCGAAGTAACTGTCGTATAATTTTTAGCCAAGATTGTAACAGCTATGTACTATAGTAAATTTTTAGAACTCCACGAGAAGTGCCCTACAGAAATATTGAGTAATATACCTGAGGAATTGGGGACTCAAGAATATTATTTAGAAGCTTGCCAACGAGTTGCTAGATTTGCCACAATGCTCCAGATGAAACCCGAGTTGCCAGTAACTCCATCACGCCTCGTAGAAATTGCCCAAGATCATATACAAGAACCTTTTACAGACACAATCCTCAACGAATGGGCTAGAGTAACAAAAAGTCCAGGAGGATTATACGCCGGTGATATTGAATTAGCCGCTCAGGAAATAGACGTTATGGAGGTTATCTGGCCATTCGACGAGCAAAAAATGGCCGTACTCGAACAAGAGTCGGAACTTCAGACGGCTGCTTAAGACTCGAGGTGGTGGCGGACTCGGTCTATAACATCGGCGATTACAACTTGGGATTTTACCAAATAATCATCCGCACCCAGTGATTCAGCACGCTGCTTGTCGCTATCTTGGCTAAGGGCTGTCAGCATAATAATCTTCAGATTGGCGGTTTCTGGCGTATTACGGAGGATGTCTAATACATCAAAGCCACTAACTTTTGGCATCATAACATCTAATAGTACGAGTTCTGGGTGATAACTTAGAGCGCTGGCGAGGGCGTCTTCTCCGTTGGCAACTCTACGTACTTCAAAGCCTTCGGCTTGTAATCTTGTTACATAAACGTTGGCGAGCGCATCATCGTCTTCGACCATAAGAATACGCTTAGGGTGTCCTGTAGGTTGTGCTGGTGGTGTTTGGTTTGGTTCCATACCTGTTATGTTAACCTAACTAGCGATAAATAACAATAAACAATAAACAATAGCCTCCCGCCCACGCATGCTTATTGGTTATTACTTATTGGTTATTTTTTGACTGCTTGGCGCTTAAGCGCCTGCACAAAGCCGTCGAACATTGGGTGTGGACGATTTGGTCGGCTTTTGAACTCTGGGTGGAACTGGCAAGCCAAAAAGAATGGATGATCTGTGCCTTCGATGATCTCAACTAGATTATTGTCTAGATTTAAGCCACTAGCCCTAATACCCCATGACTCGTACTGGTCACGGTAGCTATTGTTACATTCGCCACGGTGACGGTGGCGCTCTACGATCTTTTTGGTGCCATAGGTTTTTGCGGCTAAACTGCCCTTCTCGAGTGTGCAGTCATAATCACCTAGGCGCATTGTACCGCCTGTCATCAGCTTGTCTTTTTGGTCGGCCATGGTGTTTATTATTAGGTCGGGGCTGTCTGCGTCGAGCTCAAACGTGGTAGCACCTTTGATGCCAGCATTACGGGCAGCCGCAACAACAGCCATCTGTAAACCGAGGCAAAGACCGAGATATGGTACTTTTTGTGATAATGCGTGTTGTGCTGCCTTAACTTTGCCTTCAAGCCCGCGCTGGCCAAAACCACCAGGAACCAATATGCCATCATACTGCGATAGTTCTTTAGCGATGTCGGCGTCGTTCCCGTCAAACTTTGTTGCGTCAATCCAAGTTATGTCTACTGCCGTATGATTATGCCAAGCTGCGGCTTTGAGCGCTTCAAATACCGACATATAGGTGTCGGTATTGTCCATATATTTGGCCACAAACCCGATCTTAAGCTTCTGCTTGTGTTCTGTGGTCGCTAAGGCGACAGTTTGGCGCCAGTCTTTTAGCTTAGCCTTAGAGCGCTTTAGGCCGAGCCGATCAGTTATAACGTCAGCCAGGCCACTATCCTCAAGAGTTAGTGGTACCTGATAAATGCTTGGCGCATTAGGTAGTAAGGCTATTGCCTCCTCGGCTACCCCTCCAAATAAGCTTAGCTTAGCTTTGACGCCATTATTAGCTGGCTGTTCGCTACGGCCTACCAAGAAATCAGGAGAAATACCCAGGCCGCGTAATTCTCGAACTGAGTTCTGCGCCGGCTTGGTTTTGGTTTCGTTGCTGGCGCCCAAATACGGCAAGTATACAACGTGTACATATACGCAATTTTCTTTACCGACAGTCACTCCAAGTTCGCGGATTGCTTCTGTAAAAGATAATGATTCGTAGTCGCCAATCGTACCGCCTATCTCTACAATATGCACGTCATAGCCCTTACCGGCTTTTATTATCCAGTCTTGTATTGCTCCTGTTACGTGCGGGATAATCTGCACATCGTCGCCCTCAAATTTGCCGGCTCGTTCGTCTTGTATCAGCTTCAGGAGTACTCGCCCGCTCATCAAGCTACTGGCTGATGTCATCTCCTCGTCGATAAATCTTTCGTAATGGCCGAGGTCTAAATCGGTTTCCGCACCGTCTTTGGTTACAAAACACTCGCCATGTTCTCGAGGATTTAAGAGACCGGCGTCTACGTTAAGATATGGATCACATTTTTGGAGGTTAACTTTAAAGCCTCTGGCTTTTAGAAGGTTGCCGATTGAAGCGGCGGTGATACCCTTTCCTAATCCAGAAAGCACTCCACCTGTTACAAATACATATTTAGTCGCTTTTGCGGCCACCGTGTAAACCTCACTTACTTGATTCTATCCTAACCTATCCGACCCCTTAGAGCAAGCGTAGCTACTGGGTTATCTTGGTCTGTAAATAGTCTTGAGCAGCCTGTAGCTGGGTGTCTTTATCGGCTTTGGCATCTTCCTCGCTGATTTTTATGACCTTGTCTGGCTTGATGCCCTTCTTGTTGATGTTCTGGCCGTTCGGTCGGAACCAACTAGCAATAGTTACTTTTAGCTGGCTGCCATTACCGAAGTTTATTACCTCTTGGACAACACCCTTACCGTAGCTCTTTTCGCCGATTAGATAGGCGCTATTGTTGTCGCGAAGTGCACCGGCCAGAATTTCGGAGGCCGAAGCGCTACCGCCATCTATCAGCACGACTGTTGGTAAACCGTTAAATATGCCGCCGTCTTGTGCTGAATACGTTTTGACAACTTCTCCGCCTCGCTTCTCCTGCAAAATGGTCTGGCCTTGGTTTAGCCACAGATCTGAAGCAGATACGGCAGCATCCAAATAGCCTCCCGGATTAGATCTAACATCAACTATGACTGCTTTAACACCTTTGTTCTTAAAATCAGTCGCTGCTTCATTAACTAACTTAATTGTATCGTCGGAGAAGGTTGATATCTGTAGATAGCCGATATTGCCATTTATGATTTTTGTTTTGACGCTTGGAATTTTAATGTCGTCGCGAGTAATCACGAAAGGTATTTGCTGTGAACGGTCACGAATTATATCCAGCTTCACTTTGGTTCCCTTGGGCCCACGAATTTTACCGACAGCTTCATCTACAGACATGCCGCTAGTAGTTTGACCATTAATACTAGTAATTATGTCTTTTGCCTTGATGCCGGCTTTGTCGGCTGGTAAACCATCAATGGCAGCAATTACCTCTAGGTTTTTATCTTTGTCTTGGCCGAGCTGTGCGCCGATACCGCTAAATGAATTATTGAGTTGGCCTTCAAACTCTTTAGCTTCTTTGGGGTTTAAATAGGTTGTGTATGGATCATTAGTAGAATCCGCAAGACCGTGTTTGAGACCATCGATTACCTGGGAATCAGTTAGTTTACCGTCATAATTGTCTCGGAGCGCCTTATATACTTCGTTGACTGAATTATAGTCAGGACTATTAGAAAGCTCGTTGGCCACAACACTTCGCTTGCGCGGGTCTATATTTATTCGACCATCACCGACAGCCATTCCAAGCGCAAAAACCACCAACACTAACGCGACACTGAGAATGCGTCGCATCCAAACCCTTGACCTGCCCTGTTTTGTTTTCAATTCCATTAATTACAGTATAGCAAAAGAACTATGAGCCTAGAAATGTATAAATACGAGATTGCCCTTACTTATCGTATTGGTAGTGTAGCGACCATCCCATGAAGCATTGTACTGACTGATATTGATTGTTCCGTTGCTGTTGACGCTCTCGACATACATAACGTGTCCATAAAACCCAGCGTTACTCACTGCGATATCGCCAGCCCTGGGATTGCTATCTACAGGAATACCCTCTCGACGGGCATTATCATCCCATTGGTTTGCGTTACCGCGTCCCTGCCAGCCCCAACCAGGCATGAATCGGCCGGAATTGGCTACTTTAAAGGCTGTGTAGCTAACGCACTGTCGGTTATACATTCCCCAACTATCGAGCACTGCGTCCATAGGTATATTGCACCATTTACCCGGATAACCACCGCCACAGTTTGGACCAGTGCCGGCCGGACCACCGCCGCTATTGCTACTACCACTAGTAAATCGAGCGTTTGCAGCAACTTGTTGTTTCTTGAGGTCGGAGATCTTGCCTGAATTTGCTGCGATTTGCTGATTATACGCAGATTGCTGGCCTTGATTGAAGGCCAACAGCTGATTCTGCTGTTCTTGGTCAGTATTTAGGCGAGCATTTTGCGATTGCTGAGTTTTGAGCAATCCATCGAGAGTAGTCTTTTGGGTTTCTAGTTTTGCTTGAATAGCTGCAATTTCACGGATTTTTTCATTCAATTGTGTCTGTACGGATGTTCTGTATTCTTCTTTATCTATGTAGTCACTAAGGTTTTTACTGGTTGCTAACTGTTCGATGGTTGTTATCGAACCATCAATATACATTGCCTTGATTGTCGCACCAAGATCACTCTTTTTGTCGGCTACAATAGTCTGGTTCTGGCTAATTTGTACTTGCAGCTGTGCTTGTTGTGCCTGGTTTTGGATAATTTCGTTCCTGACGGCATTGATCTGCGATTGTAGCTGGCTAATTGCCCCTTGATAACTGCCGGCCTGTGACTGTAAGCCACCAACTAAACTCTGAGTATTAGCGTTCTCGTTCCTTAAAGCATCGATTTGTGCTTGAAACTGATCGGCGTGAGCCACTTTGACTGCGCCTAGCACACCAAAAGCCGCCATCAAAAGTAGGATGGCACGGAAACTATTACTGGTCGTAAACTTTTGTATTTTTTGCATTGTTTTATTTTTGCGTAACCTAGGCTTGATTATATCATGCTGCATATGCTTTGTCACCCCCTAACTAGCTACTAGAAACTAGGATTTAATAATTTGGAATTAGCTGACCAAAATTAGCAACTAATTCCTAGTTGCTGTTTAGTATTTACTAATTTCTATTTTGTCTTGAATTTGAGATAGCGGTGGGTCGCAATTATGGAAGATACCGCTCCAATGATTATACCAAGCATTAGCTGTATGACCAAAAGCTGCCAAAAGTGTGCGCCGAAGTAAGTACTGGCGTAATTTATATCTAATAATCCCAAGCTACTCGCCTCCAGGGCCGTGCTCGATGCCAAGAAAGCAGCATTCACTATCAGAACAGATAAGACGGCTGCCAATATTCCATAGATGATACTTTCAACTACAAAAGGACCTCGAATGTAGGTGGTATTGGCTCCCAGCAAACGCATAGTCGTAATTTCGTCTCGACGATTAAATATTGCCATCTGAATTGTATTAAAGATAATTAACGCGCAAATTATCGTAAAGACAATCACTGTGACGATGCCAATCTGCCTGAGTACATTGGTGGCGTGAGTGATCTTGTCGATTGCTTCTTTGCGGTCACCACTATAACTTGCTTCATCAGACTGGAGAACTATTACTTTTGGTGTCCCTAGAAAGCTTTTAATATCCTGGATTTTATTAAGGTCAATTGGCTTAACCCTGATCGTTGCCGGTAACGGGTTTGATGTTTCATTGATAGCCGTCAGCAGTTGTTCGTTTCCTGCATTTTGCGTCTTATACGCTTCCAATGCGTCAGCCTTACTAAGATAAGTCACTTGCTTAACATTCGGTAGATTCTCTAGATCTTCAACGAGTTGCTTGCTCTGCTCTGGCGTAGTTCCGTCTTTGATAAACACGGATATATCGATTTTGTTAGTAATCTGAGCAATCGTATTTGTAAATGTAGCATTAGTAATCATCGAAAATAGAACGATAGTTAGCGTTACTACCATTACAGCGATAGCGGCTATAGCCAAGCTCAAATTACGCATAAAATTAACCATGCCGGTATGAATAATTCGCCTATATGTAATTAATCTACTCTTCACGCCAACGCTCTTCCTTTTGACAATAAATAATCACCAATAAGCAATAAATGGCCCCTGTCAGCGGACGCATTGGATATATTCTGGGCACGTAAGCTTGCATGCCGTTTATTGTTTATGACTCTTTGCTTATTAATAATGCTTTTCATGCTTTGTAACTCGCATTGGCGCGGTCGCTAACAATCTTACCGCCCTCGATTGTGACGACGCGGCGCTTTAATTTATTTACGATTTCTTGATTATGAGTAGTCAACAGAACAGTAGTACCATAACGATTAATCTTTTCCAGGACTTTGATAACTTCCCATGCATGCTTTGGGTCTAGGTTGCCGGTTGGCTCATCTGCAATCAAGATGCGTGGCTGCCTAACAATCGCTCTTGCTATGGCCACGCGCTGTCGCTCACCACCGGATAACTCTTTGGGCATTCGCTTTTCTTTACCTTTTAAGTTAACGATTGCTAGTACTTTTGGCACAGTATGTCTGATTTCACGGTTAGACACTCCAACAATTTCTAGCGCAAAGGCGACGTTTTCAAAAACTGTCTTATTAGGTAGTAGTTTGAAGTCTTGGAACACGACACCTATTTTACGCCTTAGCAGTGGGATGTCTTTGTCTTTGAGTTTGTCGTAGTCAACTCCACCGATAACAATTTTGCCTGAAGATGGCCGTTCTTCCCTAGTTAGCAACCTCAAAAGAGTAGTTTTGCCGGCGCCACTCTGACCCACAACGATCACGAATTCTTTTGGCTCGACATGCAAAGTTATCCGGTCAAGAGCCGGTGCCATATTTTTGCTATAACTTTTTGTTACTCGATCTAACAGAATCATTAGCACTATTCTATCATAATATAAGGATTAACGCTTAAGCCGCTTTTACTGTCACCCCTGCAAAGTGTGGTCGAGATAGGCGTCGATTAGCGAGTCAAGGTCGCCGTCTAGGACTTTTTCGGGGTCGGAGGTTTCGTAGCGAGTGCGGAGGTCTTTGACTTGCTTATATGGGTGCAGAACGTACGAACGGATTTGGTTGCCCCACTCCGCCGATTGATTTGGCCCTTTTAGATCGCTCAACTTCTCTTGGTGCTGCTCGATTTGTAGCTGCGCCAAACGTGAACGCAGAATCGTCATAGCTGTTTCTTTGTTTTGTAATTGAGATCTTTCGTTCTGAATCGAGACGACTAGGCCCGTCGGAATGTGCGTAACGCGAACAGCGGAGTCAGTTGTATTGACCGACTGGCCGCCACTTCCGCCACTACGATACACGTCAACTTTTAGATCCTTTTCGTCTATACCCAGTTCATCTGGCCTGTTGATCATCGGCATAATTTCAACTTTAGCAAAGCTGGTCTGGCGTAGATTATCGGAATTGAACGGGCTTAGCCTGACGAGTCGATGTACGCCATGTTCGCTCTTTAATTTGCCGTATACGTGGCTACCCTCAACCTGTAGGGTCACACTCTTTAGTCCGGCTTCTTCGCCGGCAGATTCGTCTACAACCGAAATGCTCCATCTGTTATTTTCCAAATAGCGACTATACATTCTGAATAACATTTGTGTCCAATCTTGTGCATCGGTGCCACCTGCTCCAGCATGCAAACTAATAATTGCATCGTGGTCGTCATACGGCCCTGAGAACTTTAGATTCTTTTTTAAAGCGGTAAATTGTTTATCAACTTGTTGGAGTTGTGTGATCAGCTCTTCATTTAGGCTACTGTCATTTAGTTTGCTGAGTTCTTGGATCTCGGCAAGATCATTACTGACCTTCAGCCATGGTTTAGTTTTGGCTTCGAGCTTGGCGATTCGCTTCATAATGTTTTGGGCGGAGTTAGAGTCATCCCAAAAATCAGGTTTTTGACTTTGCGCTTGAAGACCGTCTAATTCTGCACTCGATTCTTGAATTTTTAGCTGAGCGACCGCTTTATCTACCGAGGATTTTAGTTCGACTAGACGTTTAGACTGATCTTCCATATTGTTAGTCCTTTTGGGGCTTTACTTGGTCTCTCCACAGAGGTGCAAGCTGATTTTGCAGTTCATGCGCAAACACTTCACCGCAATTACCTAATACACCAAAACCCCACAAATTTTCTTTAAACATTCCATTAGCAACTTCGACTATCTGTTTTTTTGTAATCGCCCTGATTCGCTCGGGCACTTGGTAATAATTATCTACAACTTCATCAAAGAAATACCTGCCGGCGTATCCGGAAGCTGTTCCACCAACCGTCTGGGCACTCCTTTGAAATCTACCGAGCGCATACTGCTTTGTAGCTTCTATATCTGCTTTGTCTATATCGCCAGACATCACTTTGGCGAGTTCGGTAACAATAATTGCTTGCAGTGCCGCGGCGTTCTTGTCTGACACTTGAGCTCCGAACCACCAGTTACTGGCGTCCTTAGTGTGGCTAAGCCCGGAATTCATGCCATAAACCAGACCCCTCTCCCGTGCCGTGCCAAGAATTTTTGAATATAGGGTTTCTGTTAGCATTGTATTTACAAGGTTAAGGGCGTCGGTTTCCGGATCGTTTAGCCTGCGCTTCATAAAAGTATCGATATAGAAATATAGGTTATCTACGGTGTCATTTGCTACGTAGACTGGTTTGATGAGTTTTGTCGGGCGCTCCTCTGGCAAAGCAAACCTCTCGCCACCTTTTGGTAGAGAAATATCTTCTAATAGTGCCGTTAGGGTGGAACGGCGTGTTGCCGATAAATTACCGGCAATTACAAAGCGCATGTTGCCACTAAAATGAGTCCTCTTATAATGCTCGCGGACATCGCCGACTTTTACGTTATCCATCAGCTCTAAGCGCTCATGGTCGGTTTTAGCAATCAAACCGAGCGCCTGGCGCATCTCTAGTGATAGCCGACGGAAATGGTTATTGCTGCGAGCCGCCATCTCCTCTTGGACATTACCAAATTCAGCCTGAAATTCATCATCCAAAAACAATGGCTTAGTTATAGCGATCATCATTAATCCAAACACTCTGTCCCATTCAAAGTCGGCGCATTCAGCCTCGTAACTAATGTCGTACACGCCGGTTGTTGCGTTGCTGTAGGCTCCGTTCTTCTCTAGTTCGGCCTGGAAGTCCCTAGCACGAGGTATCAGTTCATTTGCCCCTAGTAGTACGTGCTCCATTAGGTGAGGCACTTCCCACTTATCTGGCTCTACTAAATATTCACCAGCCCTAAAATTGACATCAAAAGTCATTACCGATGCATTCGGAATGTGGATGTATAAACCCTTCGCTCCATTTTTAAGCGAGACTTCGTGAACTACGTGTCGCATAGGCTTAGGCTGTAGGCGTTAGGCTCGAGGCGTCGGACCGTTTAATGGTCCAAGGCCCTAAAGCCTATCGCTTTCTCCGTTTGGCTGCAGTTTTTCGCTTTCTTTCGGTTTTGCGGGCTTTTTTACGGGCGGCAGACTGTTTTTTGCCTTCCTGCTTAACTACTTGCTTATCTGCAAAATCGCCTTCGGCAAATTCATTTTCTGCTTGCAAAATTTGAGCCGCATTATCTACCGCTCCACGGGCTGCTCTAGTAAGCTCGGTTTCTGTTGCGCGGTCAAGATCCTCTTGTGATATTGGCTGGGCATGGAATAATGACCTTAGCGTGTCGTGGCGCAGACTAAGCTGCATAGAATCAAACAAAAGTTGACCTTGGCGTCGATATTCAACTAGTGGATCTTGCTGCCCAACGCTCATCCAGTGGATTCCTTCTCGAAGGTGATCCATGTTTTCTAGGTGTTGCATCCATAAATTATCTAGAACTTGAAGATATATGTCCCTCTCGACTTTTCGCATAATTTCGGAGGTAAAAGCAAGTTCACGGGCGCTATAAAGCTCTGCCGCTTCGGTCTTTAAAACATTCTCAAACTTAGTGGCATCACTATCAAATAGTCGGTCTAAAGTCGCTTCGTCCAGCGGGAATACTTCTGTAACTGCATCCTGGAACTGGTCCGTACTGACTAGAGTTGAAGTGGCGAGACCGTGCGCTTCTTCGTCGACCAAAATCTTTATTCGTTTGCTGATATCTGTAGACTTTAGTATCTCGCGGCGCATGGCATAGACTGCTTTACGGTGACGGTTCATAACATCATCGTACTTAACGACGCTTTTACGTTGATCAAAGTGGAAGCCTTCAACCTTTTTTTGTGCACCTTCGAGGCTTTTGCTAATCATACGGTTTTCGATTGGTGTTTCATCGCTGACGCTCAACCGGTCCATTATCTTCTTGATTCGGTCGCCGCCGAATATGCGCATAAGATCATCTTCGGTGCTTACAAAAAACTGCGTCACGCCTGGGTCGCCCTGACGGCCGGCACGTCCACGTAGCTGATTGTCTATCCGTCGGGATTCATGGCGTTCACTACCTAGCACAAACAAACCGCCGAGATCTTTGACTCCGTCACCAAGCACAATGTCGGTACCACGACCAGCAATGTTAGTGGCTAGCGTGACGGCTCCCTTTTCGCCGGCTTGCTCAACGATTTTAGCTTCTCTCTCGTTATTCTTAGCGTTAAGAACCTGATGTTCTATGCCGGACTTTTTGAGTAGGTTGCCTAGAGCTTCGTTTTTTTCGATAGAAACTGTTCCGATTAACACTGGCTGACCTTTTGTATGCAGTCGTTTGACCTCTTGGGCGATAGCTTTGAATTTAGCCTTTTCTGTTCCATAAATCCGGTCTGTTAAATCTTTTCTGGCTAATTTGCGGTTAGCTGGCACTTCAACAACACCCAGCTTGTATATCTGGTGAAATTCTTCGGCTTCGGTTTGGGCTGTACCGGTCATTCCTGATAACTTTTCGTATAGTCGGAAGTAGTTCTGGAAGGAAATTGTCGCCAAAGTCATACTCTCTTGCTGGACCTCAACACCTTCTTTGGCTTCGATTGCTTGGTGCAGACCCTCGTTATAGCGACGACCTGGAAGCAAGCGACCGGTAAACTCATCAACAATCACTACTTCACCGTCCTGCGTAACAACATAGTCTTTGTCTCTGGTAAATAATGCCTGTGCCCTTAAGGCTTGCTGTAAGTGATAGATGGTTCGAATGTTTTCTGACCCGTAAAGATTCTTGATGCCTAAAATTCTTTGGACCTTTTCTACGCCGGCATCGTTTAGGGTGACTGTTTTGCGCTTTTCGTCGGTGTCGTAATGCTTTTCTTTGGTTAACTGCCTAGTCACTTTAGAAAATTGAGCGTAAGCACTACCACTAGTGACGCTAGGCGCACTAATAATTAGCGGAGTTCGAGCTTCATCAACTAGGATTGAGTCTACTTCGTCGACGATTGCATAGTGTAAATCCCTCTGTCGCAGCTGGTCTTCTTCGCGGACCATGTTGTCACGGAGGTAGTCAAAGCCGTACTCGTTGTTTGTTCCGTAAGTGACGTCTGCAGCGTATGCTTCCTGCCGTGTGCAAGGTTTGAGATGTTTAAATCGTTCGTCTTCGTGCTTTTCGTTGATATATTTTGCGTCATATATAAAGCTTTGATCGGCCACTATTACAGAAGTAGATAGGCCCAAGAAATCATAAACTTGTCCCATCCAGCCGGTATCACGTTGAGCAAGATAATCGTTTACTGTCACAACATGAACACCCTTTTCGGTTAAGGCATTCAGATACACCGGTGCCGTCGCCACCAAGGTTTTACCTTCACCGGTTTTCATTTCTGATACATTACCTTCGTGCAACACTAAACCACCAACCAGCTGCACATCAAAGTGCCGTAGGCCAATTGAGCGGTGTGCTGCTTCCCTAACGACGGCAAAAGCATCCGGCATTATTGTGTCTAGTGATTGCTTTTTGAGGCGCTTCTTAAGGACGTCAGTCTGCTCACGCAACTGCTTGTCGGTCATCTTTTTGTACTTGTCGCTCAGTGCATTTACGGCTTTGACTCGTTTTTTGAGGCGCTTAACCGTTCTTGCTTGAGGATCCCCTAAAATTTTCGTAAAGACAATATTCATCTACAGGTTTATTAACTCCCTTACAGTCTGCGCATACAACTTAGCATCAATTATAACTGCTTTTGAAGCCTGATGCGACTGTATTTTCTTAAATTCCTTAATTAAATTTGTTTTGGCGGCGCAATCGAGCAAAAAGTCGACGCTTAGTCTTACCGTTTTCGTGCTTATCTTTGTACTTTTGTATCTGTTGTTTAAGTTTTGCTTCGGCGATATCAACTGCAGCATACATGTTTAGAGCATGTTCGGTAATTACAATAGTTTGGTGTGGTAAATGTAGTACAACCTCACAAGTGCAGTGATTGTTATCCTTTTTCTTGGCGTCTTCCTTAAGATGAACGACAGCGTGGGCACTCTCTCTGCTGTGCTTGGACAAATAGGCATCCAGTCCACCGATTTTCTTGGTCACATACTTACGTAATGCTTCATCGACCACAGTGTGCTCACCCTGAATTTCGAATTTTTTAATCATACCCCTCCTGGCGTTTAGGTTTTACTTCAAATTAATTGCTACTTACTATTATACGCCAACCCCGCAACTAATTGGTACTGTCATTTCGACCTTTATGGAGAAATCTATAACCTTATTCAAAAAAGATCTCTCGACTTTGCTCGAGATGACACTGAGGAGACTATCATCGGAATTAATCGTTAGATTTCGGTTTTGCCACCCATATAGGATTGCAAAACATCAGGAATTATAACATTGCCTTCGGCGGTTTGATTGTTTTCGATGATAGCAATAGGCACTCTGCTGAGCGGTATTGCCGTTGCGTCATTCGTATGAACAAATTCGTTGGTCGTTGCTTCAGCCTGAACTTCCCCATCGCTGATTTTGGCAGGTGTTGTGGTACGGACCCGCGTTTTGAGACGACGTGCTTGGTAATCTGTCATGTAATCAGCAGTGTGAGTTTCGCGGTACTGGTTTTGACTGGGTAGCCATGCGTCAATATCTATGCCCCGGGCATTCGGCTTACCTATATCGGCCGTGCATTTTTGTATCACTTGATACGGAATATCTAGTAGTTGCATCAGTTTCTCTTGAATAGCAATCAACAATTGATGCTCTTCAAGCCCAGTGTCGGCAGTAGTAATACTTTCCATTTCCAATTTATCGAACTGGTGCATGCGGAACATGCCTTCCATATCTTTTCCGTAGGTTCCGGCCTCGCGCCTAAAGCTTGTGGCATATCCAATGTAGCGAATAGGCAGATCAGATTCTGTAAAAATTTCATCAGCGTGCATACTCCCCAGTACGTGTTCGGCGCTGCCCTGCAACCACAGTTCTTCGCCCTCAATTTTATATCGATCATCTTGTGGCTCTAATCGATCCATAGCGTCATAAACTTCGGTGCGGAGCATAAACGGCGGTAGAATAGGCGTAAACGGCTTGTTGCTAAGTGACAATTTATTATCACGGATAATTTCGTCGATGAAGTCTTGGTCGCTGAGCTTATCCATAACGAATTGAATGATTGCGAATTGAAGCTTTACGAGGTCTCCCCTGATGTATGCAAAACGTGAACCAGTGACTTTGGCGGCTCGTTCTTTATCTAGCCAGCCTTTTGCTGTGGCAATGTGGTTATGACTTTTTGGCTCAAAATCGAATTTGGTCGGTTCGCCTACCTGCTTGCTGACCTGGTTTGCGTCTTCGCTAGCACCAACCGGAACATCGTCCGATGCCATGTTTGGCACGGCCTTTAGTAGTTCAGTGTACTCTGTATCGATTGAGCCTAGTTTGTGTTCCAAGTCGGCGAGCTGTTCCTTTAGTTCTCGTCCCTGCTGAACTTGCTCATCGCTTGGTCGCTGACCTTTTGTTTCGGATGCAAGTGTATTGCGTTTTTGGCGTAGTTCTTCGGTCTGCTGGGTTAGTTCGCGGCGTTCTTTGTCGAATCCCAGTAACTGAGTGATATCAACGTCATAGCCCTTTTGCTTAGACTTATCGGCCACAAGTTCGGCGTTGTCTCGAATATACTGAATATCTAACATATCGTTATTATACCTACTTCTTGCGATTTGCCTGCAAGGTTTTGAGGGTCAATTCTGTTCGGGAGCGTGCATACATACAAAAGTCGCATTCGCCGCCCATGGCTGCGTTGCCTACTGGCGGGATATCATCGTTTTCCAGGCAGGCTTTCATCTTGAGTAATGTTGGTTCAACCCAATCGGAGTTGCCTGTGTATGCAATCAGTTTGGTTGTAAATTCTAGCTTATCTCCAAAGCCATCTACGTCCATTCGAGCGTTAGTGTATACAAAGTAACCTGTATCGCTGACACCAAATCCGTTTTGGCGCAGTAGCCATTGGTAAACCTCCAGCTGACGTTTGTAGCTGATTTGCCAGTCGCTATCAATACTTACTTCTTTGTTCTTAGAGGTGGCTTTGTAGTCAACAACTATCAACTCGCCGTCTGGATTAACCCAAACGTCATCAACCGCACCAAACATATGCAGATTTGTAGGCTCATGTAGTGTCGTAATGCCCGTAAAATTGTAGCGCCAAGTATCTAGATCTTTGTGCTGATACGGCACGGCTTTGATCTGGTTATCGAGCATGATTGGATGCGGTGTACCTGCCTCGCGATGGGTATCAAACTCTTTTTTGTACAATTCGTCGATAGTTTTATTGATATTAAATGGTGGGCCGGATGGGCGCTTGATCTTTTTACGTTCACCAAGCCAAAAACAGCGCGGACACTGCATAAATAACTCGATTTTTGATCGACTCAACTTATATGGTGTTGCCTGCCCTGGTTCGTAAGCTGGAGTAACCCGTCTTGTGTATGCCATTAACCTCTATTGTATCAGGTGAGCTTAAGTGAATATTATTTGGCCTCTGCAGCATCCATTTGGCGCATTAGGTCCTTTTGCTGAATCCTCAGCTCATTTAGGTACCGGTTAAGCCCACGTATGGTTGTATATCTGGCAGCTTGCGATGGTTCACGAATTTTTCCTAGCATCTGACGTTCGTTACCAACTTCTCGCCATACATTGTCAATAACACTGAGCTTATACTCGGCTACTTTAAGCTCTACATTTTTAATCAGTTCCGGTTGGATTTTTTTGATATCTTTTAGTTCGATTACACCAGCTTCTGCAATACGCATATCCAATGGTTCACCAGCTTTATTGTCGTGCTCTTGCGTTTCTATAAGCCCCTTTTGTATAGCCGCTTCCATCTCCTTCTTTACAACTTCTTTTGGAACGCCAAGATCATTTGCAAAATTTAATGGGGCGCCCTTAATCGAGTCTTCTGGATACCATTCGCCAGACTTGAGTCCCAGTGCGACAAATGGATACCAAAGAATGGCTGCTCCAAGCTCCTGGGGGTTCAGTGATCCTGGCTTACTACGAATTTGAGGTTCGTTTACAGTATTGAATGTTAGTTTTATTAACTCTCTAGGATGTCCGCCAGGATCCTCTCCGAGTCCATTATTCGCACTCATAAATACCTTCTTAAAATTAATGACTTATTTGGCAGTATTATCGCATATTTATTGCTTATTTACAAGTCTTCTAGGATGGACATAAGCTGGTCTGGAGAGTCGGCATAGGCTGTTGGCTTAAGATTTGCAAGGTCTGTCCGATTTGCAAAACCCCATGTTACCGCAACAATCCTGAGGTCTACTGCTTTGCAGGCTTGGATATCTCGAATCTCATCTCCTACGTATATAGCATCCTTTGTCTCAATGTTCTGCTCTTTGAATAATTTACGCAGTGCCGGTGCCTTGCCGAATATACTAACACCTCCATATATTTCCAGAAAGTACGTATGCATATGATGGTGATGCAAAAATTTGTGAATGTTACGAACAGTGTTGCTACTAACAATGAATAGCTCGTGACCTTCAGCGTGAACCTTTCGTATGACTTCTGGCATCCCGTCAAAAGGCTGCATTTTATTCATTCCGTGCTCCATTCTTTTCCGGCCTCGCATAAATAACATCGGCATTTGCCACCATTTGTGATTTAGTTTTCGGGCAATTGCCAGCATAGACATTCCTCGTAATTGCTCTTTTTGTAGAGGGTCTAGTTTATGTTTGCTCTTTCCGTGTGCCAAAAAATCAGTTATGTACTCAAAACTGTCGGCAATTGTTCCGTCTAGGTCGAATATTATTGCTGCCATCGTTATTTTCCTATTGTTTCGTACTCTATGTGACAGACGCCCTGACCGGTTTTTTCGGTATACTTTTGATGATAATCCTCTGCGGGGTAAAAGATGGACGCTTGGCTAATATCCGTGACTATCGGCTTGTCGTATTTTGGCGCCAATTCGTTTTTTATTTCTTCGGCTATCAATTTCTGTTCATTATCGAAGTAAAATATAGCAGAACGATAACTATCGCCGACATCCGGACCCTGACGATTTAGCTGTGTTGGGTCGTGCATCCGAAAGTAATGCCTACATAGCGTGTCGTATTCAACTTGTTGCGGATCATACTTCACCTCAACCGCTTCGGCATGGCCGGTGGTATGCGTACAAACAGACTGATAACTTGGGTTCTCTGTGTGTCCACCCGTATAGCCAACGGTGGTATTTGTCACCCCTGGGATTTGATCAAAATAGTCCTGAACACCCCAGAAACAACCAGCAGCGAATACCGCCTTATGGGATGTCATAGTATGGTCCGGATGCCCAAGAAAATATTTAACCCAAAAATAAACACTCCTAAGAAACGGCGGAAATAATTATCACCCTTAAATATCTCTAGCAAGGCCCATACCGATAACAATGCAAACCCAATCCACCAACTAACGGTACCAATAGTGCGAGTAGGAGATGTTGGAGATAATACTGACACAAAGTTGAAGGCCGCCCAACCAATAAGCCAAATATTAGGCCACTGAAAGATTACAATGTGACCCTCGTTATTTCGCCATGTTTTATCCCAAAGACTGCGTCGTTTAGCCACGTAGTTTTGGTTACCCGCTTCAATCATATTTCTCTATTATAAATGAATTTTGCTAGTTCTTAAAATCTAAAGTGTGCATAAAGAGTTGCAAATATCATCCAATAGGACTACATTTTTAGTATAACTTTAAGGAGAAAATGTAATGGCTGCTCTAGATCCACTAGAAAATAAACTAAATGAGGTTTTTACAAAACAGTTACCGGCGCTACCTGACGGTGGCAAGAAGTTCTTAGTTAGCTACCTGCCTTATATCAACTTAATACTCGGTGTATTGGTACTTCTATCAGTTCTGAGTTTGTGGCGCTGGGCAACTGCAGCCAATGATTTAGTAAACAACCTGAATAGTTTGAGTGAAGCCTACGGTGGTACAAGCATTACGGCAACCGATCGACTCGGACCAGTTGTATGGTTGGCAATAATTACTCTCGCCATCCAAGGCGCATTGTACGTTGCTTCATTCCCAGGCACTAAAGCCCGCAAGAAGTCAGGCTGGAACTTTATGTTCTATGCTTTGCTCGTCAACGTCGCTTACGGTGTAGTAATGGTATTCAGCGCTTACGGTGGACTTGGAAGCCTAGTCGGTAGCCTTATTGGCACCAGCATCGGTCTATACCTTCTATTCCAAATTCGCGCTAGCTACAGCACAGGTAAAGCAGCAAAAACTGCCAAGCCAGCCAAAAAAGCTTAGGAATTTATACATTAAAAAGCTCTCGTTTGTTCGGGAGCTTTTTAATTTGCGACTAAACTATTCAAGGTTGTGGATTTGGTCGTGATTCAGGCCGTAATAGTGGGCAATCTCGTGCCAAAGAGTGTGCCTAATCTCTTCTTTTAGCTGAGCAACGTTATCTGCCATGTGTTCTAAGGGCTGCTTAAATAAGGTAATCTTATCTGGCAGGACAGTCGGCATGCCCTGCCGCTGGCTGAGTGGCACGCCCTCATACAATCCTAGCAATGTTTGATCGTTCCTTAACTCTAGTTGTACTCGCTGGTCGGCTGTTGGTTCATTCTGATAAAGAATAGCCACATTTTTAATATTGTCGACGTGTTTTTTAGGCAGACTCCCCATGGCCTCGTTTATTAAGACTTGGAATTCATCATCGCTAACTTCAACCATTAAGCTTCGAGTCGCAAACGTTTAATTAGCCATTCTCGCGGCAAAATACCTAAGAACCAGCCTGCTCGGGGACCGGAATCCTTGCCAATGAGTACACGATACAGCGTAGTGAATAGTTCTTTTGGTTGCATGCCGCTACTGTCTTTGTGTTCATATATAGCAAGATGGAACCACGCCCCGTCCGCTTCTTCAGGCGCTGACGCAATTTTATCGGCCAAGCTATTCAGGTATTGCTTTTCTACATCTGAATAATCTACGGCATCAACTTTACTCGAAAGTTCGAAACGCACATCGTCAGATGCCCAACTACTTAACCACTCGTCAATAAAACGCAGTTCGGTTCGAATTATATCTGCATCTTCGTCTACGACTGGCGCATATTCAGTACGACGAATAACATCTAGCGTTAGGTCAATATCTTTTAGCGACGCTTGGTAGCTAGCAACCAAATGCGAAAATGGGACGCGGCTTATGGTTGGCTGTTCTACTCCGTGTAAGCAGATATCAATTAACTGTTTATCGTCATCCGTTTTATCTGGCTTAGCCAGCAAGGCACCAAAGTCATCAACTACTTTAATTAATGTTTCTGATTCGTCAAAGAATAATTGCTTGCTTGGCGCGTATCGAACTGTAAAATACCAGACTACCTCGGCTGGGAGTACCCTCAGAAGCTCAGAAGCAGTTACGGTATCGCCCGAACTCTTGCTCATCTTCTTGGTTTCGCCTGTTCTATTAATGAAGTGATATGGCACTGGCACGGGCGGCTCAGCACCATAAACCTGTTTTACTATCTCTACCCCTGTGTCATATGACCCCCCCTTAGTAGCATGGTCGCGACCAAACGGCTCAGCCATTACATCTAATAACCACCAGCGTGCTGGCCAGTCTATGCGCCAATTGAGCTTCACTTCACCCTTGTTGTAAGGCGCGGATCGCTCATTACCATCATTGTCTAAATAGATAACTGTCTTGGTCTGCGGATCAATACTCACAAACTTTCTATTTTTGAGGTATCCGTCCTCGACCACCTGGATTGGAGACCAATTTTCGCCAACTTTATGACCCGAAACGTCCTCCTGAATCTTCATGATTGTGTCTTTTTGCTGCAAGGCTTTTTCTATTGCCTCAGTAAAGAAACCTGCACGATATTTTTCGTGGGCGCGGAATATTTCAGTCTCTAGATGTAATTCTTCTGCCGAGCTGAGCAGATCTTTTAGGAAATACTCGGCATAAGAGGAGTCCGAGCCATCAGGCGCCGGAATATCGCAAAGAGGCATGCCAAGATATTGCTTGTATGAATCAGGAATATTGACCGGAACTTTCCTGAAAACATCTAAATCATCGACCACGTGAATGTGGCGCGCCTCTCGTCCACGTTTTTTAAGTGTATACATAACGACTTCCGCGGTTAGGACTTCACGTAATGTGCCTAGGTGATATGCGCCAGACGGCGAAACGCCAGAAGAGACTATAATTTCTCCTGTTGGATGTTTTTCGATTAGCTCGCCTACGATGTTATTCAACCACTGCATATTGATCTTAAGTATACTTAAATTCTTCCCTGTTAGCCAGTTAATACTAGGATAACTGATATTTAAAATTGCTAATTAATTGCGGTTTTAGTTATGCGGCCTCGCCGTTTGGCGCCGGCAATACATTTGGGCGCATACGAAAATTAACAATCAAACGCGGTGCGTTTTCTGGTGGCGAGACCTCGTGAATCATGCGCTCTCCACTGCCTAAACCTGTTGCCCTCAGCAACATCATATCGCCGGGCTGTGCATCAAAAACATCAATCTCTCGTGTTTTTTTGTAGTCATCCGGCCGGCCAATCGTGTCGTAAATTCCTACCCAAGCCGAACCACTCAAAGTAATGGTAGCGCCGAGCATCTCATCATCCGCCCGGTCTTTGTGTTTGCCAAGATGGTGCGTATCATCACGATACAATTGATATCCAACTTCGTTCGGCAGCCATCTGCTGAGGCCTTCTAGGCCGGAGCGGAAGCGGAGCATCATCACTCGCTTAGCAATGTTGCGACCCAAGAAAGATGCATGAGGAATGCTTGGATCACCAAAAGGCGCATAATATTGTTCGTGTTTTTGGCTTACTTCCCGTCCGCTGCCTGCGTTTATTGGATTATCGACACGATCATCGAGCTGTAATTCCAAACTTTCGGCCTCCTCCACCAGTAGCTTGCAGCCTAATTCAGAAATTACATTTGGTGCGAAAGCGTAGCCGAGCTCTGCGGCTCTTGGAATAGCAACGTGAAGCCCCCGTCCGTTATCTATGAGAGTTTCGGAATGTATCACTAAGCTCCTTTTAAGAGATCTGGGCAATCTTGTAAGTGGTGGTATCGGCTGGGGTAACGATTTCTACTGATTCGCCGACTTTTTTACCTAGTAGTGCGCGTCCGATTGGTGACTCGTCGCTGATCTTCCCGCTAAGCGGGTCGGCTTCAACAGTACCTACAACCTGAAACTCTTTGCTCTTACTGGCGCCCTTAAGCTTCACAGTCGATCCTAGTTGAACTTTACTATCGCCCTTAGGCTTTTTGATAATCTCTACGCTCTGTAGGATGTTTTCTAGTTCGCTAATACGTGCCTCGTAGCGTTCTTGGTCGGCTCGGGCCGATTGGTATTCGGCGTTTTCTGTTAAATCGCCGAGTTCTCTGGCGCTTCTAATTGCTTCCGCCAGTTCTGGTCGTTTGGCGATTATGCTTTCTAGTTCGGCTTTACGTTCGTCTACACCGTCTTGAGTTAGTCTAAATTGCTTCTTCATCAGTCTTCCTTCCTTGTTTATCCATCTGATAGATCGTTTACATTGTGCCCACGAATCTATCTCGTCGACGACATTATAGCAAGGCTTAGCTATGAACGCCTAACGCATTCAAAAGCTCGTCCAAATCTACCTGTTGTGAGTCGCTTGATTGTCGGGTTTTGAGTTCGTATTTATTGGCTAAAAGCGTTTTTTCGCTCATTACCACGCGATACGGTATACCCAATAAATCAGCGTCGGCAAATTTTTGGCCTGCTCGCACATCCCGATCATCATAAAGCACTTCAATACTGGCTGACTGTAAGCGATCATACAGCTCATCGGCTTTTTTGACTAGCTCCTCCGAATCGCCCAATCTCGCTAGATAAACTTTAGCTGGGGCAATAGCTTCGGGCCAAACTAATCCCCTATCATCACTAAATTTCTCGGCAATCACACCCATGACTCTGGTTATACCGATTCCATACGATGCTAAATAGATTGGCTGCTGCTTGCCTTCTTTGTCTGTAAATTTGATGTCCATTTTTTCAGATTTTTCTGTACCAAATTTAAAGATATTGCCGACTTCTGCACTTTTTACTGATTGCAAAGTTGCTTTATCGATGCCAAGCTCTTTGGTGGCGTCATCGAGAACTTCTTCGTTGACTGCGACAGATCTATCCTCGTTAATATACAAAACATCTTCACCGGCGTCACAAATTGTTTGAAATTCATGGCTATATTTTGTAAAAGCACCGCCGGCAGCAAATGTAACAAATGTTGTATCGCCAATTCCAAAACGATCGTAGCAACGGTTGTAAGCTTTGATTACTTGGTCGTAGTACTGATCCATGTCTTCTTGTGAGGCGTGAAGTGAGTACATGTCTTTCATCAGGAACTCGCGACCACGCATAATGCCACTTTTGGCTCTAAGTTCGTTGCGAAGCTTAGTCTGGAACTGATAAACGCTTGTTGGCAGGTCTTTATAGCTGTGTATGAATTGTTGCATCATTTCCATGATTGCCTCTTCGTGAGACCACGCCAAACCGACCTCAGTATCATCTTTAAGCTTGGTCTTAAACCAAACGTCTACGACCTCGTCATCCCAGCGACCCGTTTTCTCCCAGGTAGATTTTGGTTGCAAGTTGCTCATAATCAATTCTTGCCCATTTATGGCATTCATTTCTTCACGAACAATAGTCTTGATATTCTCAACAACTCGCAGACCTAATGGAGTATAAGCATAAACACCGGCCATGACCTTATATATGTAACCAGCCTGTATCAAAAGCTGCGCGTTCTTAGATGGCTCATCGGCTGGTACGGTCTTGCTGGTTTTGGTAAAAAGCTTGCTTAGTCTCATCGTGTTTTCACCCCTTAATCACTTTATTGTACCACCTGGGTACCGGCTTTATTCTCAAAAATATCAATATAGCTGCCATCCACACTGCCTATGAACGCAAGCTTACCTGCTCGTGCAACATGTGCCGCTGCCTCAAGTTTAGACGCCATACCTCCAGTACCCTGCCCCTCAGAGCTGTAGAGGTATTGTTGCAAATAAGGCACGTCATCAGCATGTATGAACCTCTCTAATTGTTCATTCTTCATAAAGCCATCTACTCCTTTTGTAAGAAAGAAAACAGCTTGAACACCCATGTGAATTGCCAATTCAGCAGCCAGAAAGTCGTTGTCTGCACCTTCCTCCATCTTGAGAAGCTCGTTCTTGTGGTTCTTTATAGCGACTGGATCATTCTGATTGTAAACAGGTACAATACCTGCTTCGTGAATGCTTTTATGTGTGTCGAGTAGTGCACGACCTGTTCGATTATCATCGATAGCCTCGTGGGTCACCAGAACCTGGCAAGCTGCCGTATTGAACGGTTCCAAACCCCTGTCCCATGCGGCTATAATTTTGTGTCCACCCGTTCCAGCAAGCACCTTCTTGGGCGTTTCGGGATCATAATTGCCCAACGCTTTAAGAACGCGCCTGCCCTTTGCTACAGAACCAGAAGTTGTGATGCTGACCCGCATGTTACGCTCGTTCCTGAATTGCATTATTTTTTTGGCCGTTTTGTTAATCCGCTTTTGTCGCAAACCGTTCTTTCCCACTAGAGCATCGGTTCCCACCTTAAACATTGCTTCTTCGAGTATTACTGCCATTATCACTCCTAAATTAAAAATCCCCTTGTGATGAAGGGGGTGATTGTCTCAAATTATCAGAAACTACACCCAGGTGGGCGGTATCGGGAAAACAGATATAAACTGTAGTTTCTTCATAGCAAAAACTATACTATAATCAGAGACCGAAGACAAATATAGCCATGAAGGCTACAAAGTTTTTGAAACCATGCAAATAAATGCTTGCCCACAAGCTGCCCGTCTTTTCGCGAAGATATATAAGAACTAGGCTCAAGATAAACGTATCAACCGCTGCAACATATAGAGGCCCTGCTTCTCCGCCGGTTTGTAAGTGCGCAACAGCAAACATCAAACTCGTTAATATCACGGCTGGCACAAGACGCATAGCCTTTTTGAGGCTGGTATACAAGAAGCCGCGGACCATTATTTCTTCTGCTATCGGCACTATCACCACAAGGCTCAAAAACACCGCACTAAGCTGAAGCAAGCCACTGACATTATCAAAACCAATTTCTTGTTGTTGGTCGGCGTTAAATCCAGGGACCAGCCAACTAGCAAGCGACACAATAATTAAATATAGTACGTAATACACGGGTGCTGCAGCCAGCGCATATCGCAAATCTCGCCATTTTGGCTTAAACAAACCTATGGCATTAAAATTACGGGAGTGAAATTTTAGAAATTGCCAAAGTGCACCGATAGCCAATGTTTCTGCTAGCAAGATGTATATAACTTGTACGCTCCACGAATTATTGAGCCATTCATTGGCTCGACTCGTTGACCAGTCTTGTAATAGCGGATAGAGGGATATGCTGGCGCCGGCCAGTAACTGACTCAAATAAAATACTACGATTAAAAATACTACGCCGACCCAAGGCCTCCAATTGACTAATTGATCGTCGCGTTCAACCTTCAATTGAGCGTCATCGGGCTGTTTCATTTTAGAAAAAGCGTTGTACGTCTACAAAAGTTATAAGGATGATTAGCCCAATCAGAACTAAGAATCCAACGGAGTTAATAGCATCTTCTCTGTTAGCTGGTAATGGTTTTTTGCGAACCAATCTGTAGTACAACAACAGCCACAAACGGCCACCGTCTAGCGCCGGAATCGGCAAAATGTTCATAATAGCCAGCGTTAGAGAAATAATTCCAATTATCATCAGTACAAATTGAACGCCTAGCAGGCTGCCGTCTTTAAGGATCACGAATATGCCTACTGGGCCAGATACCTGCTCAGAGGCCGCTGTTTGGCCGTTTTGCCTAGCCTCATTGTTACCCGTTACACCACCCAGAATTAGGCTTCCTAAGCCTGCAAGTGCATTGCCTAGGCCTTGAAGGGTCAGCGAGGTTACCTGAGCAGTAAAGCCAACAGCCACAATTGGAGCCGACCAGGTTGATCTTTGTATAGTAAACTCTGTTGGAGCAATCCCTAGATAGCCTTTTGGATTATCGGTTTTTTTACTGGCCTCTACCTCTTTGGTAGTAAGTAATGTGGTTCTTGATTTAGCTTCGTTACCGTCCCTCACATAGAATATGTCGGCAGTTTTACCGGCGAACTGCTTAGTTATCTGAGGTAGCTTATCTGCAGACGTGATTGCCACTGGGCTATAGCCGGGTATTTGTAGGCCTGTGATCTGATCCAAAGTCTGGATTCCAGCTTTATCTGCTGGTGAACCGTCTGTAACGTTAGCTACTAATATTTCCGTGCTGACTGGTTTGGTATCACTCTTTACTGTGTACTGATTATCGATTATTTTTGGCATTCCTATAAGCGCCAAACCGGTAAATATAATTAATGCAGTGATTAGGTTCATGGCTACGCCAGCAACCATTATTTTGGTCTTTGCCCAGGTTGAAGCGGCGCCAAAAGAGCCCTTTTCGGTGTCGCTATCATGTTCACCTTTGAGTTTAACGAAGCCGCCCAGCGGTAAGGCGTTTATAGTAAAATCCCAACCTGATTTCATCCGTTTTTTATATAAACGAGGAGGGAAAAATATGCCGAATTCTTCGACCTCAACGTCATTGCGACGGGCCATAATAAAGTGGCCGTACTCATGCACGACGACCAGTCCGATAAACAGCAGAATTCCCACTATGAGTAACAAAATTGTCATTATGATTCATTGTAGCAAATAAGCGGTCAAAACGTACGCAACATCACTTTACATTCTAGTCTGTTGGCGTATAGTTATAAACGTAAGGGATAACAAACATCCAGTGGAAAGAGGTTAACAGTGAGTCGGTTCGTTCTACCAGCCCAAAGGCTCGGTAAGGAGTTCACACTAGTTCGTCCCCGTGTTACTGAGTTACTGCATCGTTCAGTAATCATATCTTTTGCCGTACTTATTTTGATAGTTGGCATCGCAGGAATATCAGTTGCCGGAAATTATTATTCTGCTAAAGCCACCACTGTGAACGCCTCAAAGCCAGCAATCGATCCTATTAACAGGATTACAGGCCTAAACACGACGGTAGAAACTAAAGACTTAGACGCCAGGCTCCAGAGCATAACGTCACAACCAGCCACGCTAACTGTTGGCGACAAAACAACCGCCATATCACCAGAAAAAATTCGTAGCTGGTTTGTTGTCACACAGAGTGCCAACAAGTCTCAATCTTATATAAGAATCAAGCCAGCCCTAATCGCCAAATCACTCAATGAAAGTGCTGCTAAATATTTACAATCGCCAGTTAATCAAGTTGTGGTAACCCGGCCTGACGGATCTTCGGAAATCATAGTTAGCGGCCGTGATGGGACCCAGCTAACAGATCCGGCTGCCTTAACAAATCAGGCAAATCAAGTAGCCAAGACGGTTATGGACTCTAAAGGCATGCAGTTTACTACACCGATGGCAGTCCTGCCCTTCCAGTCGGTTACTCCGGCAGCCTTTCCAAAATTAATCGAGGTTGATGTTGTAACTAAGCAAATGTATTTATGGGAAGGTGGCAATCTTATTGATAGCTATCCGATTAGTGCTGGTGCACCCGAAACCCCAACTCCGATTGGCCAATACAAGATCTTTTCAAAATATTCAATTCAGGACATGCGCGGCAACAATGCCGATGGAACAAAATATTTTCAGCCCAAAGTTAAATGGATAAATTACTTTTTGCCAGGTGGCTACGCTGTACATGGCAATTACTGGCGACCCGTCAATACTTTTGGTACCGCAAACACATCACATGGGTGTGTTTCCCTGCCAGATTTTCAAGCTAAAAGAGTATACGACTGGGCGCCCATCGGCACCACTGTAATCACCCATTATTAATAGTTGGTAGTTTGATTTTAAAGCCGTCATCCTGAACTTGTTTCAGGATCCCACCAGTCAGCCCAGCCCCGCGTCATCCTGAAACAAGTTCAGGATGACGCGGGAGTGTTGCAGGATGACGCGGGAGTGTTGCAGGATGACAACGGGGCGGCTCAAAGAGACAGCGGCATAGACATCGCCCATTCATCAGTCATCCCAATCTTGAATTGGGACCCATTAATTAAGTATTCCCTGGCGGCTGTGCGAGCATCTCTTTAGCCCTGGCAGGAATATGTCAAACCAACAATACTTGTTTTTGGACTTTGCTGAGCTCCTTCTTCTAAAGATTAATAAAGAGTGAGGCCACCCCTTGGGATGATGTTCAAAACATTGTTGGTCTTGACTAATATTCCTCCAAGGTTAAAGAGCGCTCGGAAGTTTTGCCCCACTTTTACGATTAAAAGTGGGATTATATAAAAAGACAATTGATAGTAGATATGGTTTTAGGTGATGTCTAGGCCACGGATAGGATAGATCTCTCCACAAAGCCTGCCCTGATGAAGATCAGGAGTCGAGATGACAGCGATGGGCGGGGTCCTGAAACAAGTTCAGGATGACGGCCACCAGCGGACGGCTAATGGCTGACAGCGAAAAGCCGTCGTCTTTACATACTTAGGATTTCGGCTTCTTTAGCCCGAGCATCAGCCTCAACTTGAGCCTTAGCCTTGTTCATAGCCTCTTCTATTTGGTCACCATGGCGCTTGGCGTCATCCTCACCTATATCTTTGTCTTTTTTGGCCTGGTCTAACGTTCCAAGGGCTTCGTGGCGAATATTTCGCAGTGCAATCATACATTCTTCCTGTTTTTGCCCAACTTGCTTGGCAAGCTCACGTCGGCGCTCTTCCGTAAGAGCTGGGATTGGAACGCGCACAACTCGTCCGTCATCTGAAGGGTTTAAACCAAGTGTAGGATTATCTCTAATTGCCCTGCTGATAGCTTCAAGATTATTAGGGTCAAATGGCGTAATTTGTATTAACTGAGCCTCGGGTACTGTTACGTTTGCAGCTTGAATAAGTGGCACTTGAGTACCGTAGGCTTCGACCGTTATGCCATCCAACATGCTGGCGCTGGCTCGACCAGTACGAAGACTCTTCAGACTCTCGCCAAAACGAGCTACCGCTTCATTTAATTTAGTTTTCGCACCATTTACTACTTGATCTGGACTCATAAAAATTTACCTCTATTAATACTGTTTTACAAATGCTCTCTCAATTCGGTACTCGACAGGCCTTAACCCCCTCTGTAGTTCTCGATCCTCCACAATAACCCGAGGTCCGATCTCTTGAGCGCCACTAATTGGGTCTATGTATTCAAAATTTTCAAACCCGACTAGCTTAACTATTGAAGAATGTGATTTGGGACCCTGCAAGCCAACAGCTATGTCTTCGTCTTGATCCAATATCTCATTTAGTGAATCGATGCCGCCATTTTGGTCCACCTTCTCCATTAAGCTCCTGGCAGAACGCCTAAGCGCTAAGTCTGAAAGAGCCCCGCGTAGGCCCTTTTGCACTAAATCTAGATCTATCGTTGGCTTACTAGGCTCCCAGTCACCCACTGGAGGGGTTTGGGTTATGTAGTTGTCAAATTCAGGATCGACCATTTTTTCTAATTGCATAACTGCTCCAACAGCGACATATATATGCCGACGACCATCCTTGGCAGCTTCTGCTTTATCGCTCAAACCAAAGCCTTCACGCGCACCGTCCACTCCCGTAGAAGTCATCTCTCCAAATCGTGCTATTGTGCCATTTGGACGAACAGCTTCTGCTGTAAGGTATTCACTACCCACACCTCGGTAGACTTGTCGTACATAAGCCAAATTATCTCCTGCTTCAATAGGTTGATATGCGGCCATTTGTTCTGGTGATTTTGATGACATTTACAGACTCCTATTTACTCACTGGTATTACTAGTATAACAAGTTAAATATATTGTCTAGGCGACTTCGCCGAGGGCGATGCGGCTAAAGCGACGAACGACTACGTTTTCGTTCATTAGAGCAGCGTTCTGTTTGACGTGTTCTCCAACTGTGATGTCAGGGTTCTTTACGTAAGGCTGATCTAGCAAGCAGCGCTCTGCAAAGTATTTCTTAAGCTGACCTTCAACAATTTTATCTATCATATCGGCAGGTTTGCCTTCTGATTTAGTCTTCTCGCTAAATTCCTTCTTCATCTTTTCGTGATCGGCAACTGGGATGCTGTCCGAACTTACATATTCCGGGTTGCTAGCTGCGATGTGCATAGCAACGTCTTTTACTAATGCGCCAAAGATTTCACCGCGGGCTACAAAGTCAGTTTCGCAGTTTACTTCTACTAAAACGCCAATTCGGCCATCATGATTGTAGGTTCCAATTACGCCTTCACGGGCTTCACGCTCACCGCGCTTGTCGGCTTTGGTTAGACCCTTTTTGCGCATAGCAGCCAAGGCTTTATCGAAATCACCGGCTTCTTCTAGGGCTTTTTTGGCATCAGTTAAGCCAACGCCTGTTAAATCTTTTAATCTTTTTACTTCTGCAATATCTACTGCCATATTTTTCTCCTTATTCAAATACTAGGTTATAGGTTCGAGGTTTATAGGTGATAGAAGCTACTAGAACCTAGCCCCTAGCACCTATAACCTGTACTTAGACTTTTACTCGTTCGATCTTATCGGCTTTGACGGTCTTGTCGGCTGACTTTTCGGCTGGTACTTCCTTGACCTTAGCCTTGCCTTCCAAAATTGCCGCCTGAACGTAACTACAAATTAGTTCAATTGTTTTGATGGCGTCGTCGTTAGCAGGAATTGGGTATGTTACCTGGCTTGGATCGGCATTGGAGTCAACCATGGCCACAATTGGAGTTTTAAGCTTAATTGCCTCTTTAACGGCGTTATCATCGTTGATTACATCTACTATAAACACTGCGCCGAGCTTCTTATCCATCTCTTTAATTCCACCATAAAGAACATTCATTTGTTCGATTTCTTCTTGGAAGCGTTGGACTTCAAGTTTGTTGTACTTGTTTTCTAGTTCACCGCTAGCCATTCGAGTTTCGAGGTCTTGCAGGTGCTTTACGCGGCCACCAATAGTGTTCCAATTGGTAAGCATTCCACCGAGCCAACGCTCCGTTACATATGGCATGCCGGTTGCTTCGGCAACTTTTTTGATGCTGTCTTGTGCTTGGCGCTTAGTGCCGACTAGCAGGACTTGCTTGCCCTCGCTTGTAACTTTTGTAATAAAGCTGAGTGCTTTATCTAGGCCTTCCACGGTTTTGGTGAGGTCAATAATATGACTTCCTCCGCGCTTGCTGTGGATGTATTGTGCCATCTTTGGGTGCCATCGCTCGGTTTTATGCCCGAAGTGCGCTCCGGCTTCTAATAATTGCTTGATATCGACATCTGTCGCCATGATGATTCCTTTCCGAAAGGTAGGAATAGGTTCGAGGTTTTAGGTTAAAGGTTTTAGCAACCATTGCTAGAACCTGACACCTACAAACTATCACCTAAACTTGGTCCTTTCTCTTCGATTGGGTGCCCATACGGTCCTATCAAGGTGCCGTACAGGAGGATCGTATCCCAACCTGCTTAATAGTTGATA
>Ga0105047_10002714_pt1 | contig 31396 bp, 22 predicted proteins | sample MAT04_FD_78384 | JGI IMG/M metagenome (GOLD analysis project Ga0105047, IMG submission 78384) | Freshwater microbial communities from Lake Fryxell liftoff mats and glacier meltwater in Antarctica - MAT-04 (megahit assembly) | ecosystem: Environmental > Aquatic > Freshwater > Ice > Liftoff... | reverse complement strand
GTCCGTCCCGGCCTCACCGATCTCGTCCCATACCTTGCATATTCCGATGCCGCTCCGTCCCGTTCGGCATCGTGAGCCAGATCAGCGGCCCGCTCGTGTCCCCGAGCGGGCCGCAATTTCTTCCCGATTCGTGGCGAGGTGCCGGACAATCGCTGAGATACTGGAAACTGCCGCTCAGCGGCAGTTTCCAGTATCTCAGCGATGAGTGGGCGGTGCGCATGACGAGGTGTCGCACTAACCACAGATGATGAGCACGCCAAGTGGTGCGGTGATGATGCGCTGCGGGATGCGTCCATCCGGCAGGGTGAGTTGAGTCTCGTCCGTGGTCGCGACGCAGACGGGCTCGCCGTAGGTGTCAGGGTGCTGTTGGGAGTCGGGAAACGCTGGATCCGCCCCGCTCCCTGTTGCTGTGGATTTCGCTGCATCCTGCTGCACTCCGTCAGAGGTGCCGCCAGCCGCAGCGTCATCTTCTTCGGTCATGCCCGCGACACCGGGTGAGTTGCCTGTTATTGGCGCGGATGCTGGTGCTGCCGTGGCGGACGCACTTGTGTCACCTTCGGGCGCGGATTCGCTCGTAGCGGACTCTGGTGGCCGCGCGACCCCGTCATCACTGGACGTTGACGCGTTACGATCTTGCGCGCTGGTGGATGGGCGCCCGCCTGGATCATCGTCCACGAGGAACACGCTCGTGCCCGCAAGCAGCGCCAGAACCCCGAACGCCAGGGCCGGCGTCACCCATCGGAACCGATCACGCCGTGGGGTGCGCGCAGGACCGCGCGACGTGTTCTGACGCGAGGATCGGCGACGCGAGGATCGCAGGCTGCGCGGACCGGAGGCGTCGATCGACGCTACATCGATGCCCGTCTCCTCGGCGCCTGTGAGCACGTCAACGGCCGCACCAGCGCCAACACCTGCTGCACCGTTCCGCTCGGCCCATGCGGCGGCCAATGCCACGTGCATGCGCTCAGACGCCGCAGCGGGCATCGGCTCGACCACATCGCGGAGCGCGCCGGCACGCGCCGCGTCAACGAATGCTGCACACGCCGAGCAACGCTCCAGGTGCGCGCGCACCTCGTTTGTGTGGGTGACATCGAGGGCGCCTTCGAGGAAGTCGAAGAGCACCTCGTCGTGTGGGTGTCTGGAATCGGTCATGTTCGGGCGTCCATCACTTCGACGCGCCTCCGTGTCCGTGGGTTCCCAGCTGACGGGCCAGTGCAGCGCGTCCGCGAAACACACGGCTCTTCACCGTACCAGGCGCCACGCCCAGTGCAGCTGCGGCCTCGTCCACACCCAGCCCAGCCACGTCCACGAGCAGCACCGCATCGCGGAATCCTTCATCCAGACCGGACAAGGCCTCGAGCAGATCGCCACGGGCGAGGTGGGTGGCCTGGGGATCGGGATCGCGTGCATCCATCGATTCGACGGCATATCCCGCAGGGTCCACGGGCTCGGGTACCCGGCGGCGCACGTGGTCGTACGCCTTCCGCAACGCAATACGGTGCAGCCACGTCGTGAACTGAGCGGTCTCTTGGAAGCTGACCAGGTGCCGCAAGACCGCGATGAAGGTCTCCTGCGCCACGTCGGCTGCGTCTTCGGGAGAGCGCACGACGCCCTTGGCGACGGTAAAGACTCGTGCCTCATGACGACGCACGAGAACGGCGAAGGCATCCTGGTCTCCCGCCTTCGCGCGGCGCACCAGTTCGAGATCGGGTTCCGTCGTCATCGCGAAGGGGGAACCTACCAGTCGTGAACGCTACCCTTGTTATCTGGCATGGCTACCTGCTCGGCGCCACGGGCTCCAATATCTACACGCGACAGCTCGTCGAGTCGTGGACGCGTGCGGGACACGACGTTGTGCTCGCCTGCCAGGAACCGTATCCGGAGCGGTATCCGGAGATCCACGATCTTGTCCGCCTCGCGCACGATCGCGTCACCGGAGGGGTGCAGGTCCACGAGCGCCGACAGATCCGAGCGGTTCCGTCTGGTCGCGGGCGCTGCGTCATGGTTCAGCCGGACGTCCACGGTGTGCTCCCCGTGTACGTGCTGGACCGCTACGAGGGGTTCGAGGTCGTACGCCTCGTCGATCTGGACGAGCCGCGCCGCGCTGCCTACGCTGCAGATCACGCCGCCGCGATGCAGTGGGTCATCGACGAGTTCGCGCCAGCCGGCGTGCTCATCAACCACGCCTCGCCGCTCCCGGCCGCGCTCGCGCCTGTGCTCGACGGCGCCGGCGTGCCCTTCGCCGTCAAGGTGCACGGCAGCGAGCTCGAGTACGCGATCCGCGAGGACCCCACCCTCGCGCCCGCCGCCACTGATGCCCTCATGCGCGCCGCCAGCGTGCTCGTCGGATCGGGTCACATCACGGCGCGCACGCGCGAGCTGCTCGGCGCGGAGGCCGCCGGCGACCGCGTGGCCGTTGTTCCCCCCGGTGTGGACCTCGACCGCTTCCATCCAGGCCGCGACGGACGCGCCGCTGCGCTGCGCGCCGAGCTTGCCACCGTGATCGACGCGCAGCCCGGGGGCCGCGACGCGACCACCACCGCGCGCATCGCGGCGATGGTGGAACACGTAGCCAACGACCCCGCCCAGGCCGCTACGCTCGTGGCCGCACTCGCCGAGCTCCACGGCACGTATGAGGAACGCCTGGTCGAAGCCAACGCGCTCGCCCGCATCGACGCCGTCGACCTCGACACCGAACGACTCCTGGTGTTCGTCGGCAAACTCATCCCGCAAAAAGGCGTGCACCTGCTGCTCGCCGCGCTCCCTGAGGTCCTGCGCTGCCATCCGGATGCGCGGCTCGTGGTTGCCGGGTTCGGGCCGCTGCGCGACGGTCTCGACGCGCAGCTTGAGGCGATGGCTGCAGGGGACGCCGCCGCGCTCGACGCGCTCGCCGACCACATGGGCGCACTGTCTGGTGAGGGAGCCGCCGAGCTTCCTGAGCTGCGCGGATTCCTCGACGGCCTGCGTGCTGGCGGCACGCTCGACGCCTGGCTCGCCGACTGCGTCGCCACGCAGCCGCACGAGCGCGTGACGTGGCTGGGGCTCGTCGACCATGACGTGCTCGCCGAGCTGTGGCCGCTCGCCGAGGTGAGCCTCGTGCCGAGCATTCTCGCGGAAGCGTTCGGCATGGTCGCTGCCGAGGCCGCAGCGTGCGGGTGCGTGCCCCTCGTCGCTGATCACTCGGGCCTGGCCGACGCCGCCGCCGTCATCGAGCGCGGCGATGTCGCGCCCGTGCGCGTGAGCTTTGCTCCGCCACCAGGTGAGATCGTGCCGCGTCTCGCGTCGGCGCTCATCACCCGGCTTGACCTACCTGCCGCCGAGCGCGCGCGTCAGTCCGCAGCAGTGCGTAGCAACGTCGCAGCCGAATGGGGCTGGGATGCGCTTGCCGCGCACGTCGCCGAGCTCATGACGGGCGCTGCTTCGGGGGATGCACACACTCCGGCTTCCACCGCTTCCGCTGCTCCTGCGACTTGACATCTGACGTCAGGCGCCGACGCCCACCACGCTCATCGGTGAGTCGATCACGAGCGGATGCTTGCGTGGAATGACCCTACGCTTGCCCGCACTGCCGGTGATGGACACCGTACGTGTGGAGACGTTGTCATCGAGTGACGTCTCAGCGATCACGCCGGTCGGGTTGGCTTCGATCTGGATCCGGTACATGCCGTTCTTGATCGTGGTGATGTCAAACGACTGACCGGCGATCGACTGGATGTAGTAGTCGCCCGAGCCGACTGACATCGACAGGCGCGCCCACAGCGAACCAGGCTCCGAGCCGCATCCACCCGCGCCGTTCTGCTCCGTCGTGATCGACGGGTTGGGTGTGCCCGGAAGCGTGGCATCCACGAGATCGGTGTCGACGATGCACCAGCTGCTCTTGCCGCTATCGCGCACCACCGCGCCACCCATCGTCAGCAGGCGGTAGCGCGCAAACGACTGGAAGTGGAAGTGGTTGTGGCCGGGCGCCGCGTGCCAGATGAGCGTGCCACGCGCCTGGCGCGACTGACGCACCCCGTCTCTGAAGAACACCTGGAACGCATCGAGCGTCGTACCGGACTCGCGGAACGCCTCGACCTCGAGCCGCCCCGGACCCGCGTTGTAGGTGAGCGCGCCGAAATCGATGTAGTCGCGCCGCTTTCCGCGAACCTTCGCCGTGCGGCCCGCGATGCCGTAGCTCGGCGCGCTCTTGAGATTCGGCAGGTCCACCCCTACGGGGGCCGCCGGGGCATCCGCGCGCGTGCTGATCGTGCCCTTCGGACGGCCCGCCTCGCGCACCGCCTCGTCGTGGCGGATGGCGTTGTCGATCACTCGTAGCTGCGAGCCGACCCAGTCAGGTTCGCGATGATGACCGGCCGTGTCACCGTTCGCGCGGTGCTCGTCCACCGTGCCATCCTTGTGCTGGTGGCGCACCAGGCCCGCTGGTCGCGCGTCGTTGCGTCGCACGACCGCGCCTCGTGGTCCGATGCGCGGAGCCTGCTCGCGCACGACCGCGATCGCGCCCGAGCCGACTGACGCCGACATCCCCTCGCCATCACCTTCGTCCTCGTCGTCTGCGGCAACCGCGACGTACTTCACCACGAGTGGCACCGTCACTGCATTGTTGGCGAGATTGGACTCCGCGATGCCACCATCGTGGTTGAGCACCACCTCGAGCTGGTAGCGCCCCGGCTGGACGTTCTTGACCGTACGCGGGAGCTGCGTGTTGGCGAGCATCGCCCATCCGCGGTCCACACCGAGCACACGCCCGAGCGCGAACGTCGCCAAACCGCATGCGTCGTAGCTCGTGGGAAACGTTGGATTCACCGGCGAGTCCGCTCGGTCGAGGCGCGCGAACGCGTACGACTCCCCGCACTGTGTGGACGACCACGTCGCCACCACCGCGCCCGACACAGAGCGCATCGTGAACGTCGCGAACCCACGCAGGCGCCCGAGGCTGAACACCTTGCGCGCATCGATCTCGAGCAGCGTCGCCGCGCTCGATTGGCTCGCTGTGCCTATCCCGCGATCGCCGGCGGCGTAGAACGCCTGCTCAGCCCACACCGAGCCGTCATCGCGCCGATGGAAGCGTACCTCGAGCGGCGCGTCCTCCACATCGATCCACACACCGGTCTCGAGCGAGCGATCGACGATACGTGTCGTGCCCTTCTCCCGGTAGATCGTCAGCGTGCCGCGCGACTGCGCCGCAATCGGGCGCAGGTCGGGAGCGATGAGCGGAGCGACAGGAGGCAGCAAGGGGATCGGCATAACGCAATCCTACCGATACCTCCACCCACATCGTGTGTGCGCGCGAGGTGATCAGGCAGCGCGCAGTTTGGGATCGAGCATCGCCTGCACGAGATCCACGAGCGTGTTCGCCACGATGACGAACGTCGCCGCGATCAGACCACCCACGAAGAGCATCGCGAAGTCCGTGGTCTGCATCGCGAGCATCACGAATCCACCCAGACCAGGAAGTCCGAAGATCGATTCGGTAAAGATCGCACCACCCAGCAGTCCGGCGAAGTCCATGCCGAACATCACCACAATGGGAATCATCGCCGTGCGCATGACGTGCCATCCAAACACGCGGCGCGGGGACAGACCCTTCGCCTCGGCCGTCTTGACGTACTCCTCGCGCAGCTTCTGCCGAACGGTCGTGCGCGTCATGCGCGTGTAGACGCCGGCGCTCACGATCGCGAGCGTCGCCGCCGGCAAGAGCATGTGGTGCATCCACGAGAAGATACCGCCCTCCGCCGGACCGACGTAGCCGCCGGGTGGAAAGATCGGGATATCAGCCGTGAACCATTTCAGCATCAGCAAGCTCAGCCACGCCGTGGGAAACGATATGCCGATGAGTGCGCCCACCATGAGGCTGCGGTCGGTCCGTGTGCCCGCTTTGAGCGCACCCTTCGCGCCCGCAGTCACGCCCGCAGTGAGCCACATGATCGATGCCAGTATCGCCAGACCGAGGGTCACCGGCACAGCCTTGAGCGCCATCGGCACGACGTTCGCATCACCTTGTGATGGCGAGGGGAAGTTGCCCGTCACCGTCATCTTGACGAAGCACCGATACGCGCCGACGTTGCCCTGGTCGAAGCAGAATTTCTTCTCGACATCCGCGATCTTTGCGTCGGTCGGGGTCTTGCCCGCGAAGCGCAGCGCCGGGTTGCCCGGTGGTAGCACCACGAGCACCCAGAACAAGATCATGGAGACGAGCAGCAGCTTGATGACTCCGTCGAATGTGCGTACGAGGATGAACCCACCCATGTCAGCGGTTCCCCTTCGGATCGAATGCCTCTTCGAGACCCTCACCCACGAGGTTCGCGCAGAGCACAGTGAGCATCACGAACAGGCCGCCAGCGCCAGCGATCCACCAGGCGGTGGAGTAAAAGACGCGCCCGTCCGCGATGAGGTTGCCCCAGCTCGGGGTCGGCGGCGCCACGCCCACGCCGAGGAAGGACAGGCCTGCCTCGCCGAGGATCATGCCGGCGAGCAGGATGCCGAAGTACGTGATGATCGTGGGCACCAGATGAGGCAGCAGGTGCACGAACATGATGCGCTTATCGTCGGCGCCCAGCGCGCGCGCAGCCTCGACGTACTCCTTGGCTCCGAGCTCTTTGGCGTTCGCGCGCATGATGCGCGAGAAGCCGAACGAGCTGAGTATGCCGAGCATGAGCGTCGGCACCCAGATCGACGTCGCGCTGAGCGGTCCGATCTTGCCGCTCGTTGCGATGGCAGCCGTCAGCGCGATGGCGAACAGCATGAACGGGAAAGCGATCATGACGTCGACGATGTACGTCAACACCTTGTCCACGCGACCACCGTAGAAGCCGCCCACCAGTCCCATGAGTGTGCCGCCCACGATGCAGAGCATGGTGGCGCCCAGGCCTACACGCATTGAAACGGAGCCGCCGGCCACCGCGCGTACGAACACGTCGCGTCCCAGACCGTCGGCGCCCATGAGGTACTGCTTGTGCAGCCCTGGGCCGATGGCCGGCATGCCCTGGAGGCTGACAACCTCGACCTTCGTGCCGCCGCGCATGACGAATCCGTCGAGGTTCTGCTCCGTGGCCGTGTGGCCCGCCCACTTCTCGATCATCGGCGTGGCAAACGACATCGAGCAGATGAGGATGAACCCGACGAGCGCGACCATCGCCACGCGGTTCTCGCGGAAGCGGCGCACCGCCAGCTGCGATGGGCTCTCGCTCTGCTGCGTCACCAGCTCGTGCGTCTCGCCCCCGCGCACGAGTGCACCAGGGAGCGAAATTGCGGTACCGCCCGCGTGGTTGGGTTGTGACATGCCGGCAGCGGTCATGAGTCGTTGCCTTCCGCCTGCACGGGCTTACCGTCTTGGTCGTAGCCCACCTCGCCCGCGTGGATCTTGTCGTTGCGCGTGCCCGACCCATCCACGGTGGCCTTGGTGAAGTAGAAGTCGTAGAGCGGGTGCATGACGTAGTCGCCCACGCGCTTGCTGAGCAGGTTGCGTTGCACACCGTGCATGATCGGGGCCCAGGCCGCGTCCTCGCCGATGACCTTCTTGTCAAGGGCGCCCCAGCGCTGTGCCCGCTCATCGAGGTCGAGGATCTTGGCGATGTCTGCGATCTCCTTGTCTGCCCCGTAGTACCAGGCGTAGTTGGAGGAGTGGTCGGGGTTGATCGCCGCGCCATATAAGTTGGACTTCATGAAGGTGGCACCTTCGGGGAAATCGGCGCCCCAGCTGGCGAACCCGATCTGTGTGTTGTTCTTTTTCACGCCCACGACGTTGTAGTAGGCGGAGAAGTCAACGCCGCGCGTGCGGGCATCGAACCCGAGTTGCGTGAGCACGTCTTGGAGGTATATCGCGGTGTCAGAAGGCGACGATGAGATGTACCAGACGGTGACCTTGCCGGGCGTGATACCGCTCTCCTTGATGAGCTGCTTGGCCTTGGCCAGATCCTGCTTGGGGTACGGCTCGTAGCCCGTGTAGCCCGGGATCGTCGGTGGCAAGATAGTGGAGGAGGGGCGGCCCGCACCGCCGCCGAGCTTCACCATCGCGCGCCGGTTGATCGCCCAGTTCACGGCCTGGCGAACCTTGACGTTGTCAAACGGTGCGACCTGCGTGTTCATCCAGATGTAGGACGTGCGCGCCTGCTCATGCTCGTGCATAAACGGCTTCCACTCAGCACTCGTCTGGAGGAACGGCAGCTTCGAGCGCGGGATCGCGGCGAGTGATGCATCAGCCTTGCCCTGCTGGATGAGCGTGATCGCGTTCTCGTCGCTCACCTTGAGCGTGATGTCGACCTGATCGACCTTGCCGTTGGGCGTGTCCTTGGTCCACTGCTTGAACGCTGGGTGGCGCTTGAGAATCACTCCGCGCGACGGGTCGTACTCGGAGAACATGTACGGCCCTGTGGCGGGCGCACGAACCTTCTGTGAGAGATCCTCTGCAGCGGTGCCCTTGGGAACCGTGAACGAGAACGGCAGCGCAAGGGAGTAGAGGAAGGTCGCATCCGGACGGGTGAGATGGAACACCACGGTGCGCGCCTTGTCATCGGCGACCACGCCGGAGACGGAGCTCTTCCCGTCGCCGAGTGCCTTCTCAAAGCCCTCGAGCACCATGTAGAACTCAGCGCCCTGCGTGGGCAGGTGGGCGAGGCGGTCGAAGGTGTACTTCACGTCGGATGCCTGGACCTCGCGATTGGCCGGAGCGCCGAACATGACGCCCCGGCGGACACGGAAGCTGAGGGTGCGGCCACCATCGGACACGACGGGCATCGCCTCGGCGATGTCTGGGACGAGCTCGGCGCCGGCGGCGCCGGATTCCTTCTTGAAGGTGAGCAGACCGTTGTAGACGTTGACCTGCATCATCCAGGAGATGGACTGCCACGACACGCCGGGATCGATCGAGTCGGGCCCGGTATTGGACACGAGACGCAACGTGTTGGCGCCGCCCTTGTCCTCAGGAGCAGGACCCCACGCCACGAGGATGCCCGCAAGAAGCACGATTCCTACGATGAGTATGAGTTTGCCGCGCTGCATGTCCCCGCTCACGTCCAGAGTTCGCCATCCCCGGCGAACGTCTCCTTACCGATCTGTCGTGCTGCGGGTGAGATTCGTTGCGACTCGGGTCCAACTCGGGGGCACGTGGGCCTTCCCTGCACGGACCCGCGTTCGTATGATGGCCGATCAATGATGCAGTCGCCCGCCACCGAGATCGATCCAACCGCTGAATTCGACGCACAGCTCGATGCTGCGCGCGACCGATTTGAGGCGTCGGTCGACGGCACGATGGGGATTGAAGAGGAGTTCGCGATCTGCGATCCCGCCTCGCTCGATCTCATGCCGAGGTTCGATGAGCTCGACGTGGCTGCGCGTGCCAGCGGGCTCGAGGAGGCCGTTGCAGGGGAGTTGCTAGCGAGCGAGATCGAGTTTCGCACCGGTCGCAACGAGTGTTGGGGCGACGCGGTGGAGGAGCTCACGGGCATCCGCCGCAAGGTCGTGGCGATGGCGCGCGGCGTTGATGCGCTGCTGGGCGCGAGTGCGACGCACCCGTGGGCGGACTACCGCGAACAGCCCACCGTGCAACTGCCGTACTACGAGGCGCTCGTCGAGCGCATGCAGATGGTGGCCAAGCGCAACAACACCTTTGGGCTCCACGTGCACGTGGGCGTGCAGGGCGCCGATCGTGCGATCCGCGTGCACGATGCGTTGCGCTCCTACGCGCCGATGCTGCTCGCGTTGAGCGCGTCGTCGCCGTTCTTGGACGGGACTGATTCTGGGCTCGCGTCCACGCGCTCGGTGATCTTCAGTCGCGGTTTCCCGCGCGCAAACGTGGCGCCAGCGTTCCGCACGCTCGACGGCTATCTCGAGCACCTGCGGTGGCTGCGCGACTGCGGCGCCATCTCCACGGTGGGACAGGTCTGGTGGGGCACGCGCCCGCACGTGCTGCACGGCACGATCGAGCTGCGCATGTTCGATGGGCAGCCGGACGTACGCGACACGCTCGCGCTCGCAGCGCTGGCGAGTGGCACCATCGCGCATCTGTGCGCGCTGCACGACGCGGGTGAGCTGCCCGAGCCGCACGCGACGCACCAGATCGACGAGAACTGCTGGCGTGCGAGCCGGTACGGCACCGATGCGCACTTCGTGGACCTCCCGGGTACTCGCGAGATGCCGGCGGATGAGTCGATCGGCGGCCTCATCGAGCGCGCGCGAGCGGCGGGTCGCGCGGCAGGGCTGGGTATCGATGCGGGCCTCGACCGAGCCGAGCAGATGCTCGCCGCTGGCTGCAGCGCGCACTGGCAGCGGGCCATGTACGAGGAGAGCGGCGACCTGCACACGCCGTACCGCGCCGTGGTCGATGCGACGATGACGAGTTGCATGCCCGCCGACTGATCGACGCGATTTCGTACGATTCGCGATCGAGTCCCTCGGGTATTCGCGCGTCCGTCCGCACGGTCGGGTATTGTCCGCAACTCGTGCCGGCCATGGCGTTCGCGCGGCAGTGCTCCATGCACTCGCCCAGCGCGCCGGAAGCGGTGAGTTCACGACCACCACGGGGTTCCCCAAGGGCCCCTCGCATCCAGGAGACGAAGTGGATTTCTTCGCAGACCATGGCGTGTTGTTCGCGCTGATCGCAGCTGGACTGGGAGTGCTATACGGCATCCTCCAGATCTTCAGCCTCATGAAGTTGCCTGACGGCGACGACCGGATGCGTGAGATCGCATCCGCCATCCAGGAAGGTGCGTCCGCGTACCTCCGCCGCCAGTACACCGCCATCGCGATCGTCGGCGTCATCGTCGCCATCATCGTCGGCGTCGCCATCGACTGGTACACCACCGTCGGCTTCCTCATCGGCGCGATCCTGTCCGGAGCCGCTGGCTTCGTCGGCATGACCGTCTCGGTGCGCGTGAACGTGCGTACCGCCGAGGCCGCCAAGCACGGTCTGGCCAAGGGCCTGAGCACCGCGTTCCGTGGTGGCGCCGTCACCGGTCTGCTCGTCGTCGGCTTCGGCCTGCTCGGCGTCGCTGGCTACTACGGCATCCTCACCGGTCCGATGGACAAGGGCCTCAAGAGCGACGAGCTCAAGAACGGACTGCTCGGCCTCGGCTTCGGTGGCTCGCTCATCTCGATCTTCGCTCGCCTGGGCGGTGGCATCTTCACCAAGGGTGCTGATGTCGGTGCGGACCTGGTCGGCAAGATCGAGGCTGGTATCCCCGAAGATGACCCCCGCAACCCGGCGGTCATCGCGGACAACGTCGGCGACAACGTCGGCGACTGTGCTGGCATGGCAGCCGACCTGTTCGAGACCTACGCGGTCACGGCCGTCGCGGTCATGGTCCTCTCGACCTTCCTCTTTGCGGGCAAGGATCTTGAGCACGCGATTCTGCTGCCGCTCGTGATCGGTGGCATCGCCATCATCGCCAGCATCATCGGCACCTTCTTCGTGAAGGGCAAGAACGTCATGCGGGCCCTCTACCAGGGCGTCATCGGTGCGAGCATCATCTCCGCCATCGGCACCTGGTTCGCCATTGACGGTCTCGTCGGTGACAAGGGCTTCAACCCTGCCGAAGGTGTCAACTACTCATCTGGCGAGCTCTACCTCGCCGCGATCGTCGGTCTCGTCATCACGGCGCTGCTGATGGTCATCACCGAGTACTACACCGGCACCAAGTGGGGCCCCGTCAAGTCCGTCGCGAAGGCGTCTGAGACCGGTCATGCGACCAACATCATCGCGGGTCTGGGCAAGGGCTTCGAGGCCACGGCGCTTCCCGTGCTCGTCATCGTCGTCGGCATCATCGTGTCGTTCCAGCTGGCCGGTCTGTTCGGTATCGCCATCGCGGTGATGAGCATGCTCGGCCTCGCCGGCATCATCGTGGCGCTCGACGCGTTCGGTCCGATCACCGACAACGCCGGTGGCATCGCTGAGATGGCCGACCTGCCGCAGGACGTGCGCAACGACGTAACCGATCCGCTCGACGCGGTCGGCAATACGACGAAGGCCATCACGAAGGGCTACGCAATCGGTTCGGCCGGTCTCGCCGCGCTCGTGCTGTTCGCGGCGTTCACTGCGGATCTGGCTGAGTTGAACCCGGACCTGGGCTTCACCAATCTGACCTTCAGCTTGAGCGATCCGCTCGTGCTGTCCGGCCTGCTCATCGGTGGTCTCATGCCGTTCCTGTTCGCTGCGCTTGCCATGAGTGCGGTCGGCAAGGCCGGCGGTCAGGTCGTCGAGGAAGTGCGACGTCAGTTCAAGGAGAAGCCCGGCATCATGGAGGGCACCGACAAGCCGGATTACGCCCGCTGTGTTGACCTGGTCACCAAGAGCGCCATCCGCCAGATGATGGTTCCGGCGCTCATCCCGATCGTGGTCCCGGTCATCGTCGGCATCCTCAGCTACCAGATGCTGGGCGGTCTGCTGGTGGGTACCATCGTCACTGGTATCTTCCTCGCCATCTCCATGACCGCCGGTGGTGGTGCGTGGGACAACGCGAAGAAGCTCATCGAGGACGGCGCCCACGGCGGCAAGGGCACCGATGCCCACGCTGCATCCATCACGGGCGACACCGTCGGCGATCCGTACAAGGACACTGCTGGCCCGGCCATCAACCCGCTCATCAAGATCGCCAACCTCGTTGCGATCCTGATGATCCCGGTGTACGCCGGCGGTCACGGCGACATCGGCCTGTACCTGAGCAACTGGATCTACAAGTAACTCGTAGACCAGCGCCACACAGCGATTCACGCGAGGCCCCGGCTCCGGTCGGGGCCTCGCTGTATTCTCGAGCCTCGCTGTCGTCTGAGGTGCGGGCGCTCCGCGATGCGCGCGCGGGGTGCCCCATATGGCATGTGTCGCACAAATCGCCCATACGTCGGACATCAGTTGCGACACGTGTCGAATATCCGGGGTTGGACGCGCGGTGTGCGCTGTGAGGGCGACCTGTGCACGGGCGCGAGGCGCGCGGCGCGCGGCGCACGCCGTGAGCGGGTGGCCGCTAGTAGTTGATCTTCGCAGTCTGCGCGAGAAAGTCGCCGATGCGCTGCCCGACGCCGCCCAGCTTGGCTGGGTCGAGCTTGACGCCGCGCGTGGCGTCATTGCGCATGGTGGCCTCGACGGCGCTGACGAACTCGGGATCGGTCGTCGCGACGCCGAGCTCGTGGTCGGCCTTGCGCGAGCGGGCAGTGATGTTGTAGGACGAGATGATCGCTGTGTCGTCGGAGATGATCGCCTTGCGGTGCAGCACTTCGGGGATCTCGTACACTGTGGCGCCGAGCCCGATGAACTCCTTGAAGTGCGAGCGCCCGACCCAGTTGAACACAGGTACATTGAGCGGCGGCTTGCCAGGCGCGATAATTGTCACCTCGACGCCACGCTCGATCGCCTTGTTGATCTCCTCGATAACCTGCTGGTCGGACCAGCCCGGGGAGGAGATCATGAGTCGCTTCTGCGCGCACTGGATGAGCTTCAGGTACTCCGCAGACAGGTCGTAGCGTTGCTGCTCGGGCGCATTCGCAATGATGCGGATGTCGTGACGGCCCGTGGGGACGAGTGACGCGCCGTTGAGTGCCTCGGCAACGGACGCCTTGTGCACCGCGGTGGCCTTGCCTGCGGTCACACGACTGATGCGGTCTAGTTGATCTGCTGCGAGCCGCGCTGCCGGAAGCCCAGTGAGTCGCACCATCGTGTCGTGATAGTCGTCGCCGATCTTCGCGTAGTTCACGCCACCCGTGAATCCGATCTTGGCGTCGACGGTCACCACTTTGCGGTGGTCGACGTGTGCGAGGGCCGTGTTGCGGAACCCGCTGAACAGGAATCCCCGCGACTGCACGGTTACCGTGCCGCCCGCGTTCTCGACCTTGCGTTTCATACGTTGGAAGGACCCGAGGGGGAGCGTGACAAGTGTGGTCAGATCGGTGACGACGTTCACCTCAACCCCGCGGCGCGCGGCGTCGACCAGCGCCGAGGTGACCTGGGCGCCCTTGCCCGCGTCGGCGATCGCGAAGAACTCCACGTTCACCACACGCTGGGCGCCCTTGATGGCATCCACGATGGCGGGCGTGGTGGTCGTCTCATCAAAGAGCGCCCAGTCCTTGCCCGCGAACGAGGGACCCGTACCGGGAAGTCCCGTGACAGCGGTGCCGGTGATCGCTCCAGCGCCAGCGACGGCGGCAGCTCCGGCGGAGTGGTTCGCCAGCGGGCTTGAGCTCGCCGTGGAGGGCGCGCTCAACGGGATTGGACGGGTCGCCGCGAGGGAGGCGGAGGCACCGACAGGCATGCTTTGGGTGACAGCTTGCATACCTCGTTGTCCGAGTCAGGAGCTGTCTACGTCGCACATACCCCGGCGCGATGGCCCGACGAGGACCGCGCTCATGGCCGTGGGCGGCCGCGTTCATCGAACAGGCGATCCGCGCCTTCTGACGCATCGCTGGCGCGCCTTGTGTGTCCGACGCCCGCAGGAGTGCGATGATCCCCCGACGTGACCACGACGGCGACATCCACGGGGGGACCGGGGGTTGGTGAACAGCCACCCGGTGGAGACGGGAGCGAGCACGGCCTCCAGCGTGTGCTGGGCGTACCCGCGCTGTTCAGCGCTGCCTACGGCAACGTGGGCTCGTCGATCTACTACGCGCTCGGATTGGTCGCGGGCGTCGCCCTCGGCCTCACGCCGGTCGCCTTCATCGTTTCGGGCGTGATCTTCATCATGACGGCGCTCACCTATGCGGAGGGCACCACGTCGTTTCCGGAGGCGGGCGGTGCGTCATCATTCGCGCGCCATGCGTTCAACGAGCTCACGTCGTTCATCACTGCGTGGGCGCAGCTGCTCAACTTCATCATCACGATGTCGATCAGCGCGTTCTTCGTGCCGCACTACCTCGGAGTGTTCTGGGCACCGCTCAAGGAGTCACCGGCAGACGTCATCGGTGCCATCGTCGTCATCCTCGTCCTGGCGACGATCAACATCATCGGGGTGGAGGAGACCGCCGCGCTCACCGTTGCGCTCGCGCTCGCGGACTTTGGCACGCAGGTGCTCCTGGCGTTGCTCGGCATGTTCCTGCTATTCGACGGCGGCACACTGGTGAGCAACGTGCACTTGTGGGAGGCGCCGACACTCAAGGACTTCGTGCTCGGCATCACGTTGTCGATGATCGCGTACACAGGTATCGAGACGATCTCGAACATGGCGGAGGAGACGCGCGATCCCGTGCGCGCCGTGCCGCGTGCAATCGGCTGGGTCGTCGTCGCAGTCATGTCGTTGTACCTCATCCTGCCGGTCGTCGCGCTCAGCGCATTGCCCGTCACGAAGGGAGCGGACGGAACGTACTCGACCGAGCTCGGGACGACGTACGCCAGCGACCCGTTCATCGGCATCGTCAAACAGTTCCACCTCCCTGCGGAGTGGATGCACGTCGCGCTCGAGGGATATGTCGGAGTGCTCGCCGCCGTCATCTTGTTCATCGCGTGCAACGCGGGCGTGATCGGCGTCAGCCGGCTCACCTACTCGATGGCGCAGTACCGACAGATGCCGCAGATTCTGCGTACGCTGCATCCCACGTTCCAGACCCCCTACGTGTCCATCGCAGTCTTCTCCACCGTGGGAGCCGTGCTTGTCACGCCCCCGATATGGGGAATTGGGGTGACTGGCGACGAGCAAAACCGCGTGCTCGGCAACCTGTATGCGTTCGGCGCCATGCTCTCGTTCTCGATCGCGCACATCTCGGTGTTCTGGATGCGCTGGCGCGGCGATGAGCGACCGTGGACGGCACCGCTGGGCATCACGGTGCGCGGCAAGTCCATCCCGATGTTCGCCATCGTTGGTCTCATCGGCACTGGCGGCGCGTGGATCGTGCAGGTCGCGACGCATCCGCTCGAGCGCACCATCGGGTTCGCGTGGATGATCATCGGGCCCGTCGTCTACGTGCTGTATCGCCGCTCGCAGGGGCTCACGCTCATGGAGACCTCGCGCGCGCCCATCATCGTGCCGCTCCCGAGCGCGCACATCGCGTACCAGTCGATCATGGTGCCAGTGCTGGGTGGGCTACTCGATCACTCGGCCATGGTGCTCGGCTGTCGCCTCGCCGCTGAGCGCGGAGCGACCATCGTCGCTGCTGGAGTGCTCGAGGTGCCGCGCAGCTTGCCGCTTCACGCAGAGATGGGCGCAGTCGAGCAAAACCTCAACGCGCAACTCGATCACGCACGTCTCATCGGTGAGGAGTTCGGGGTGGAGGTCATCACGCGTGTGCTTCGCACCCGCACCGCTGAGCTCGCCGTGCTCGACGAGGCATTGCGTCGCGAGACTCAGCTCATCGTGTTGGGAGTCAATCCGCGTCGTCACCTGGGGCTGAGCCTTGTGGGACGCACGAACGAGCGCATCATGCGCAAGAGCCCGGTGCGCGTGCTCATCGTTCGGGAGCAGGACGATTACATCCTGCCGGGCAGTCGGGAGTCCAAGTCGTGAGGGGTATGGCCAATATGGGGCGCATCCTTGCGGGGCTGCTTGTTGGACTGGGCGCTGCGGTGTTTGCCAAGACGCTCGGCGAGGTCGGGGTCTCGCATCTTGCGCTCGGCCACATCGTTGGCCCCGGGCTCATCCTGACGGGCGTCGCACGTCTGCGGCTGCAACGCATGCTCGACGACCGTGGGCCGGGGGATGGCAACGATGGCTGAGCGACGAGAAGCGGCATTGCGTCGCAACGTGGGCCTGGGGCTGCTCGCGGCGCTGCTGTTCACCAATCTCGCCACCGCCGTATTCGTGTCCATCGGCGTCGTCGCCGACGAGGCGCTCGGTCTCACGCCCATCGTGTTCGTGGTTGCCGGCGTGGTCTTCCTGTTGATGATGCTCGCGTACATCGAGGGCATCACGATGCTGCCGCAGGCGGGCGGCGCGGCGGGGTTCGCGCGGCGCGGACTGGGCGAGCTGCCGAGCTTCTTCGCCGCGTGGGCGCTCATCCTCGACTACCTCATCCTGGTTGTGCTCACCGCGTACTTCGCCGTGCACTACCTGGGATCGATCCCCGGGCTCGAGCGATTGCTGGGATCCCCTACGGACACGATCGCAACCGGCGTGCTCATCGTGGGAGTGGCGCTGCTCGCGCTGCGCGGTGTGCGGGCTGGCAAGCTCGCGCACATCGCCGTGAGCCTCGTCGCGCTCGTTGCTCAGCTCATTCTGGCGATCTTCGGATTCTTGCTGCTGTTCCACGCCGATACGATCTCGATGAGCGTGGACATCGGTACCACCCCCGCATGGAGCGGGGTGCTCTTCTCGCTGCCCATCGCGATGATCGGGTTCACCGGCCTCGACAGCGTCGCCAACCTCGGCGAGGAGTTCGACAAACCCGGCCGAGACGTGCCGCGCCCGCTCATCTGGTCGGCCGTCGTGAGCGTGTTCGTCTTCGTTGCCATGAGCGTGGTCGCGCTCAATGCGCAGCCTGTATCAGGACGGGGCGCAGCGGCGAGCACTCCATTAGGACGAGCAGACGGGTGGGTGGATCGCCCTGTGATTGGCATCATCGACGCGCTGCCCGTGGGTGAGGGAGTGGAAGGCTTGCTGCGTGCGCTCATCGGCGTGCTCGCGGCACTCGTGCTCTTCCTGGCGGCGAGCAGCGCTATCTCGGGCGTTGCGCGCACAGCGTACTTCATGAGCCGGCACCGCCAAGCTCCGTCAGCGCTCTTTCGCATCGATCGTCGCACGGGTGTACCGGGGCGGGCCATCGCGTTACTCGCGCTCGTCGCCCTCGCGTTGCTCGTGGTCACGGTCTCGCTTAGCGACAGCGCGGTGGTGCTGGCGCAGGTCTATGCCTTTGGAGCGACGTTCACCGCGACCATGGCCGGGGTTGCCGTCATCCGCTTACGTTTCACCGAGCCCGATCTTGAGCGCCCGTTCCGCGCGCCGGCGAGGTGCGTATCGGTGGACGCTTAGTGTCGCTGCTCGCCGTCGCTGGCACCCTCGGATCGTTTGCCATGTGGATCATCGTGCTCGCCACGCACGACGCCGCCCGCGTCGTCGGGCTGTCGTGGATGGTGTTCGGGTTCGTCGCCTACGCGTGGTATCGCCTCACGCACGGACTGTCACTTGTCGTGCGCGCAGATCCGCGCGTCAACGCACCACCACACATCGACGCCACGAGCTACCAACGCGTGCTCGTGGCGGTCCGCCCCGATCGTGGGCTGCTCTACGGTGCGGGCGATGCAGAGCTCGTTGGACTGGCGAACAAGCTCATCGAGCATCCTGAGGGGGGCCAGCCGGAGATCGCTGTGATGCTCGTCCACGAGCTCGCCCTCATCGATCCGCTCGATGCGCCGCTCGGCTCCATCGAGCGCGAGACGAGCGAGCGGCTCACGCTGATCCGCAAGGTTGCGACCAAGCTCGATCTACGCGTCTCGAGCTCGGTCACGCGCGCCCGCGCGGCGGGTCGCGCGATCTGCCAGGAAGCGCAGCGGCGTGAGGCAGACGTCGTGTTGCTGGCGACGCGATCTAAGCGTCGCCAGGGAGATGAGGTATTTGGCCGCTGCGTCGCCTATGTGCTCCGCCACGCGCCGTGTGACGTGGTCATTTTGTCGCTGCCGGAGGAGACGCTTCGACGAGCCGCCGCACGCCAGACGGCACGGGCGCTCGCCTCGCGCGCCGCTGAGGAGTAGGCTGCCGCCCCTATGAAGGTCATCATTCTCGGTTCAGGGCGTGTCGGTGCCGCCATCGCGGCCTCGCTCACGCGTGACGATCACGACGTATCGGTGATCGACAACGATCCCGACTCGCTCATCCGGCTCGGCGGCGATGATTTCGCCGGCGACTTCTACGTCGGGGAGGCGATGGACCCGGATGTCCTCGAGCGCGCAGGAATCATGCACGCGGATGCCTTCATGGCCTGCACCGACGACGACAACACGAACGTCGTGATCGCGCAGATCGCCCAGAAGCGCTACCACGTCCGCACGGTTGTGGTGCGGGTGTTCGATCCGGATAAGGCGGCGTTCTACCAAGAGCGTGGCCTGCGGGTCGTGTGCCCGACGCTGCGTGCGATTGGCGAGATGATCGCGGCGGTCGAGCAGCCAGTAGATATGGACGTCGCGCCCGCGACAGGGAGTTGAGCTGATGTACGCGGTCATCGTCGGTGGAGGAGTGGTCGGCCACAACGTGTTGCGCGCGTTGACCGGTCTCGGCTACGAGAGCGTGCTCATCGAGCAGGACAAGGCGCGCTTCGCGCAACTTGAGGCCGAGTATGAGCACATGGTGCTGCACGGTGATGGCACGGAGATCGCCATCCTCGAGGCCGCAGGTGTGCGCCGCGCTGATCTGGTGATCGCCGTCACGGGCTACGACGACGACAACATCGTCATCGCGCAGCTCACCAAGGACATGACCGGAACCGCTGGGCACGTCGCAAAGTGCATTGCACGCGTGAACGACCCGCGCAATCAGGAGCACTTCGACGCGCTCGGCGTGCGCTTCACCGTGAGCGCCGCGCAGTCGATCCTCTCGCTCATTGAGCACGAGGTGCCCGATCATCGCGTGGTCAACATGCTCAACCTGCGCCACGAGAACCTCGAGATCATCGAGCTCAACGTGAGTAAGGCGTCGCCGATCGTGGGGCTGCCCGTCTCGAAGATCCGCATGCCCGCCAACTCGCGCCTCATCTCGGTGACGCGCGACAACCAGTCGAGCATCGCCGTGGGAGATACGATCGTGCAGCCAGGCGATCGCGTGATGGCCATCCTCGAGCCCTCCAAGGAGGAGGAGCTTGTCAGCCTGCTGCTCGGTGACTGATCTCGTAGAGCCTAGGTAGTTCGCCCGATCCGGAAGCGGTGCTCGTGGTGCATCCTTGAGGTACGAGGACGGCGACGCCGAGCTTTCCCCGCCAGCACGACATGAGGTGAGCGCGACTCAGGTCGCTGTTCCGGTCAGCTCCACAGCTCCCCACGTCATTTCGTCAGCACCCACTCGTTCGCCAGCGGGAGAAGGTAGTTAGCCCACAGGGGACAGGCAACACCGAGAGGCCCCGCGAACGGAGCCCCTCGAGACAATCGTGATCGACGCGCGGTCGATCAAGCAGCTGCGGCAACAGGCGGAGCTGTAGCGCCAGTATCGCCACCTTCAGCGCCGGAGGCCGGAGCCTCAGCAGTAGGAGCCGGAGCCGGAGGCGCATCACCCTCGGCCTCAAGCACGTCCTGAGCGGGAGTACCTGCCGCGTCGGCATCATCCGTCGCATGGGTATCCGTGCTGTCGCCGTCGGCCGGCTTGGTCTTGTCGTCGCCCTCAGCCTTCGCGCTCTCGGCCTTCACGCCTTCGGCACCCTGAACGGCATCATCCTTCGCACCGTCAGGCTTCGTGGCATCGGTCGTGTCCCCGTCCACACCGGCCGCGCCCTTGACGGCGTCCGACTGCTTCGCAGTCTCGTCCTTCTCGACGCCGGCGCGAATACCCTCAAGCTCCTCGCTCGTGACCGTGCCATCGGCAATCCCGTCCTCGAGCGCCTTGAGTGAGGTGTCACCCAGGCGTCCCTCAAGACCCTTGCGCTCCTCAGCGGAGAGCTCACCATCCTCGAGCGCAGCAGTCACGTCCTTCTCAAGCTTGGCCGAGGCAGCACCGTCGATCTTCTCACTGATTGTCGCAAGCTCCTTGTCATCGACGGAGCCGTCAGCTACGGCACCTGCGAGCTCGTCCATTCCCGCGTCATTGAGCTTCTCCACGAGCGATGCGCGCTCTGCATCAGAGATCGAGCCATCGGCCAGCGCTGCACCGATTTCGTCCTTGAGGGAGGTCACGCCCTCGGGGCTCGCCGCGACCGAGTCCTTCAGGAACTGCACGCCCTTCTTGGCGCCGTCGATGAAGGCGTCTCGCTCCTCGTCATCGTCGAGGAACGGGCTGTCATTCATTTGGTACAGCATCTCGACGAAGGACGTCATGAGCTGATCTTGCAGCTTCTTGTTGAGCTTGCCCGTGGCCGGGTCGAGCACCGGGAAGGGACCGCCCACGCCGAGTTGATCGAGCGTCGGGCGGGTGTCGATCGTTGGCGATCCGACGAGCCCGACCGGTGCGATATCGCCACCACCGACGTCTGTCGGGCGAGTGCCCAGACCGGTCGGAGTGACGTCCGCGTCGGTGTGGTCGTGACCGCCACCGTTGCCGCCGCCGCCGTTATTGTTGTTGTTGTTCTGCGCCTTGAACTGCACGCCATCGAGCAGACCGCTGGCCGCGAGCTGGCGACCCTCGGTGGTATTGTTGCCGGCCTGGACGAACTTGTTGAACTCGCCCTCGTCGACCTGCACATCTGGCTGCAACGCCCACTGCCGGATGCGGCCGGCGACCATGTCGATCTCCGCCTGCGTCTGCGGGCGGTACCCTTCCGGAAGCCCGATGAGCTTGTTGATCTTGGGATCTGTGAGCTTGTCTTCAGGCAGGTGCGTCGCGGCGTGGCCGCCAAGCACGCTCTCGAGCGCTGACTTGCCGGTCGCCTGCTCTGTCAACACGAGGTACTTGAGTCCGGCGAGCTCATCCGCTGCGAAACCGGTCTCGTCGCCGTCCTGGTTGTTGGAGCCGAGCACGCGACCAGACCACGAAGTCATGGAATCGCCGGTGAGCAGTGCCGCGCCGGGCCAGCTGTAGCCATGTTCGACGGCCCCGGTCATACCCTTCCACGCTGAGCCCGCATGGTGCGCGCGGTTCCACTCGCGACCCTTGAGGTCGCGCGTGTCGATCACGTACTCCTTGAGCGAGCCAAGGCCGGGCAGCTGCGCGTTCTGGAGCTGGCCGACGGTGGCATCATCAATGCCGGTGAGGGATGCATTGTTGAAGCCGTCGCTCTTGGTCACGCCCATGATGGCGAGCGCGCCGCCCAGCACCGTGCCGCGGCCAGCGTTCTGGTTCGCAACGAGCCTGGCGTAGACCTGCGGTGCGAGCGTCTCGATAGCGCCGGCAGCGTTGTACGCCTGCATCGTCTGGGCGTAGCTCATCGGCTGACCCGTGTCCGGGTTGGCGATGAGGCCCAGCGTGCGCGTGAAGTTCGCGTCAGTCTCACCGTAGTTGTTCTGCGACTTGTCATTGCCGTTCTGGTTCTTGGCGACCTCTTGGTCACCGAACGCTGGGCCGTCCTTCTGCCTGATCGTCTCGCTCTGACCGAACTCACCGGTCGAGCCGTCGATGAAGCGGGGGTCACCGCTCTTCGGGGCGATGGGTTCCATGTGCGCGCCATGGGCAGCCTCGGTGGCGCCTGCGGCTGTGGTCATGGTGCTCATGTCGTGGGAATGCATACCCACGGCTGTCGCGTTGATCGCGGTCATATCTTGTTCTCCCGTCCCTGTGACACGCTCGGCATCCAGCCGCAGTGTCACTCCCCTGTTGAACCCAATCATCGCGAGGACGAGCGTCCCGTGCTGTCGATCGCGGTGGACGAGGCAGCATTGCGGGCGCCCCGATCTGGATTACGGGATCCAGGGTAGGACGGGGCGAGCGATCTGTCGAGAGGTAACCTCGAAGGTGGTGCGAAAGGTCAGTCGACCGAGAGCGAGGCAGATGCGCTGACACCGCCGGGAAGCGGCGTCGCCGGGCCGGCAATGACCACTTCGGTGCCGACAGCATTGAGGACGGAACGGAGCTCGTCCGCCGTGCGTACGGTGCCATAGAGGGCAGAGATCGAGCGCCACACGCCGCTGTGGCGGGCGATGCTCTCGGCCGCGCGGGGCGGGAGCGCGGACACAGCGACCACGGTGCGGGTGGCAGCGAGGGCGCGCATCGCGCGAGTGATGGCGGGAGCAGGACGCACGTGCATTGCGAGGTGCTCGTCGAACCAGCGGCCGAGTTCTCGGTCGAGATCGCACCCGGCTGCAGTGGCCCAGTCAGCGAGGAGCAGGAGTTGTGCGGCCACCGTGCCCGCGCGCTCGATCGCCGCGACGTCGAGCACCTCCACGCGTGCGAAACGTCCTGCTATATGGTCGAGCGCCGCGTGCCAGTCCGAACCAGGCGCCCAGATGACGTGCTCGATGACCACGCACACGGACGTGGCGGGTGTCGTCGGGATGGTGGCGTCGCTCATCGGGGGGCCTCGGGCGGTGTCGTGCGTTGTGTGCGGCGTGTGATCCGCCAAGCGACGAGCGCGGCAGCGGAGACCCCGACCATATCGATCAGCACGTCGCGCGGGGAGCCGACGCGGCCGCGCACGAACGTCTGGTGCCACTCGTCGGAGCAGGCATAGAGCAGGCAGAACAGCCAGGCGGCTGCGATCGCACGAGGTGGACGCACGCGGAGGTGATGGAGCGCCCGGATCGCGAGCACGCACAGCACGGCAAAGACCGCCACGTGTGCACATTTTCGGACGATGAAATCGACGAAATCGTCGTCTGCGACGCGCAGGTTGGCACGCGCGCTGAATGCGAAGATGACGCCGCACCAGAGCAGAACGGCCACGAGCTGGGCGGTCCCGCGCAACAGACGGTGCGAATTCGGCGACGTATCGGGCATGGGGACGGATTGTAGACGGATGATGACGCGCGCTCTCGGCGTGTGCTGCATCCTGCTCGCAGGTCTGCTCCTCTCGGCCTGTGACGGCAGCAACTTCCGCGCTGATCCGTCGAAGAATTCCACCCGCATCCTCGGACGCCGCGTGTGGGTGACCGTCACCACCGACGGTGGCCGGCACCTCGAGGTGCGGCGGAGCGTGCGTATCGAACGAGGTGAGACCGCAGCGAGCGTGCTCGCACAGGTGGCCGACGTGCGGTATTCACCAGAGGGTGCACTCGCACAGGTGAACGGCATGGGCGGCGGCACGGCCGGCCCGTTCGGACCGCGCCAGGAGGCGTGGTTTTATCGCGTCGACGGGATCGAGGGCACGAGCGTGCGTCCCAACAAGTTCCTCGTCAAGCCCGGCCAGAGCATCTGGTGGGATCTTCGGCGCTACGACATGTACGACACGCTTCCAGTGGCGGTCGGTGAGTTCCCCCAACCGCTCTTCACCGGTTGGCGCAGCTCCGGCAGGCCATTGCGTATTGCGTACGGTTCGAAGTTCCGCGATGACGCCCAGTATTTCCGGGACAAGATCTTCCAGAAGATCGAGCCTGATGTGGTCTCGATCGACGGCTCCGATAACGGTGGAGGCGTCGGCGGAATCGGAGGCGAGGACACGGGCGATACGAACGGTCCGAGCGGCATCGTCGCGGTCCGTCTCAAGCGTGCCAACCTCGTGATTGCACGGTGGGAGGAGGTGCTCACGGATCCCAATCTCGCGGACATCAACTTTGCCAATCGTGATTTCGGCATCACTGCCTGGATCGAAGGGAGTGGCACCGAGATCTGGCGGCAGGACCCGGATGTGGAGTTTCCGCGTCGCGTGCCGGATGCCGTGGGTCTCGTTTGGGCGAGCACCACCGACAGCCAGGCCGACGGTCCCCTTGTCTTCATGGTCACAGGTACAACTGATCGCGGCGTGCACGCCGCCGCGCAGGCTCTGGCATCCGGGTCGTGCCAGTTCTACCTGACGTGCCTGGTCGACAAGGACGGCGGCGTCATCAACTGACGCCCGACAGGTGGCCGTCGGGGGCCCGGGCATCCATAGTCACGGCCAGTGGCCGAGGGCGGGCGCGCTCGCACGCGTGCGGGCGGCGATGACTGGGAGTGAGCCCCGCGACCTCCCATCCGTCTCGTGCACTTCTCGGCCCGGGTGCTGCCGTGGCCGCGTGGGTTGCCGTGGTGGTCGTGCTGAGCCTCACGAGCCAGCCCATCGTTGCGGCCGGGGCATTCGCTGGCCTCACCGTGTTGGCCGTTCGCCGCCGGATGTTCCGCCTGCTGGCCCTGAGCCTGGTGGTCGGCGTCGGCATGGTCGCCGCCGTGCCGGGTGTGCAACTCGTCGATGGCTCCTTCTCGTTCATCTACGCCGAGGGAACGTGGCAACGTCCCGAGGGCGCCGCCCACATTGCGCTCGCACTCGTAGGACTGCTGCGCGTCCCGGCTCAGGTCCTCGCAAGTGCCTTGCTGTTACTTGTTCCCGCCGAGCGGCTGCTGGCGGGAGCCGCTCGTCTGAGTCCTCGTGCGGCGCTCCTGGGCGGCCTCGCTGCACGCGCACAGCCGCTCCTCGCCCGGGATCTACGGCTCGTGCGCGACGATCTCGCGAGCCGCGGCTTGCGTGTGGGCAAGGGGGCGCCCATCGCTGAACGCGCCCGCGCGACGGTCGCGGTGTGGGAGGCGATGCTGTCGGGGGTACTCGACCGAGCATTCACCACGGCCGCTGCGCTCGAGACGCGTGGCTACGGCAGCACGCGGCCTACCACCGCGCCCTTCACCGATCCCGAGCTGACAGATGGGCGCGTGCAGGCCCCGTTGCTCGACGCACTGCTCACGCTCGTTGCGCTTGGGTCGGTGGTGCTCGTCCTTGCCCAGCGCGCGAGTGGCGCGATCGCCCCCCCGGCGTTCCAGGCGATCGGAGCGGTTCCCGAGCCGATCACTGCCGGCGTCGTTGCGCTCGGTGCCGCGCTCGCCGCGCTCGGCCTGCTTCCTGCAGTGATGTCGGCACGGAGTGCCGCGCCCACCAAGCACACACCAGCCGCACGCCACTCGGTCGCCGGCGAGCGACGGCCCGATGATCGGTCGACGGTCAGCGTCGCGCTGCGAGACGTCACGATGCGGTACCCGGGAGCGGTCAGCCTCGCCCTCGACGTTGCGGCAATCGATCTTCGCCCGGGCGAACTCGTGATCGTCGCTGGGCTTTCTGGAAGCGGAAAATCGACGCTATTGGACGTCATTTCCGGTGTTGCCCCGCGCGCGAGTGGTGGCACACGAAGCGGGGAGGTGCGCCTCGGTGACCACGTCGCGCGCCAAGGCGTGGGTCGTGGCGTGGCAGCGGTCTTCCAGGATCCGGAGAGCCAGATTCTGGTGGGACACGTCGCAGAGGAGGTTGCCTTCGGGCTGCGCCACACCGGGGTGCACATCCGTGAGATCGAGCGGCGTGTACGAGCCGCGCTCGAGCAGTTGGGTGTCCTGCACCTCGCGCGTCGCGACTGCGCCACCCTGAGCGGTGGTGAGCTCCAGCGCGTGCTCTTGGCCGCCGCCATCGCCCTGGAGCCGGCGGTCCTCGTGCTCGACGAGCCGACGTCGCAGATTGACGCGACGAGTGAGCGTCGCTTCTGGGATGCGGTCGACCTCATCCGTGCCGACCGAGGAGTCGCCGTGCTGGCGGCGGAGCATCGACTCGAGCATGTCCTCGTGCGGTGTGACCGCGTGCTCGTGTTCGATCGGGGGCGCATCGTCGCGCAGACCACCCCAGCCGCGTTGCACACCGTTGCTCCGGAGCTGTTGACCAACGCATATGCCGGCCTGGTGCCCAATCTCATCGCGCGGGAGCAGGCCCCACGTCTGACGCTCCACATCGACCGTGTCGAGGTCGGCGATGGGCAAGCGGCACGAGCGGCGGTCGTGCGTTCGATGGGTGTGGCTATTCCACCGCGCGGCATCGTGACGCTTGAGGGAGCGAATGGCACCGGAAAATCGACGCTGCTGCGAGCAATCCGCGGGCTGCATCCCATACAGGGGAGTGTGCTCGTGGATGGGGTCGATCGGGGTGAGCTCGGGGCCTCAACCCGACAGATCGCATACCTCGCGCAACATGCCGGTGCGCTCATGTCCGGCCATACGGTGCTCGCAGGTGCACAGGAAGCGTGTCATCGACTTGGACTCGATGCAGGTCCTGCGCGTGCAGCGCTCATCGCCGCAGGACTTGGCGATCGATATGGGGCGCACCCGTCGGAGCTGAGTGTGGGCGAGCGCCAGCGGCTCGTGTTGATCGCTGCCACGGCGCACCGACCGCCGATCTGGCTCCTCGATGAGCCCACGCGCGGCATGGATGCGCACGCGCGCCGATGGGTTGCATGCCACGTGCTGGCGCATGCTGCGACAGGTGGTGTGGTGCTTGTCGCGACACACGATTCTGCATTCGCTGCGGCCATCGCAACGCATCGGCTTCGATTGGATCTGCGCGCGGGCCCGACATTGCTTGCAGTGCGTCGCGATGCCGCTGGGCGACCGCTCGAGCTCGATCGAGACGACACCAGTCACGCGTCCAGCGCCAGTGTCGCCCTGCCGGGGAGCGTGACATGACCGCGTTGCTCACCATCGCCTGCGGTGTCGTGCTCGCACTGGTGCTCGTCGGGTGGTCGATGCGCGATGTGGACAGCTCAACCCGCGTGGCGCTCGCGGCGGTGCTTGGTGTGGCGGCCACCGCGTTCAACATCGTCGTGCCCATCCCGAGCGTGGAGATGACCACCACGACGGTCTTGTGTGTGGCGGTGGCGCTCGGCATGCGGATGGGCATCGCAACGGGGCTCGTCGCAGTCATTGGCAGTTCGGTTGCGGGCGGGGTCGGGGCATGGACGGTGTGGCAGATCGTTGGCATGGCTGTAATTGCCAGCGCGGGTGCTGCCGTCGGCACAGCACTGCGCGCCGCGCGCGGTGACATCCGACGCGACGGCGTCATTGACATTGCGATGCTTGGCTGCGTCACCGCCCTGGTCACTCTCGGCTACGACGTGGTTGTCACGGTGCCATCGGCACTCATGCTCGCGCCAGTCTCGGGCTCCACACCGGCGCATCAGGCATGGACGATGCTCCTGCTCGGCGCCCCTTATACGGCGGTCCACGTGGTGGCGTGCGTGCTGCTCACCATCACTTGTGGACCGCCGTTGCTCTTCACGCTGTCGCGCGCACGCGTGCGCCTCGCAGCGGATCCTGCGGTCACCGCGCTCTAATCGCACGCTCGTTGGAGGTCGCCGCTGACCACGAGCCCACCGCGAGCACACGCACCCTGACCCACGCGGCCCCTTTGGTGGTTGCGATCACGCTCGACCTGAACCGGCCATCAGCACCTACCGTCGCAGCGCGGCGGATCGGGTACCACACGCCCCCAATGCGAGCCTCGACCGCGACCCGCCGACCTCTGATGGCTGGGAACATGCGCCCGGTGATCACGACGCGCTTCCCGACGCGCACAAGCTTGGGGGGCGCGCCGAGCACGATTCGTGGCGCGACCTTGATGGTGAGTGGTGCTGCATCGAATGCACCGCCCACGACGAATGCGTCGTAGCTTCCGGGCGCTGTGACCGGGAAGGTGACGCGCGCGACTCCATCCGCATCCGACGTGGTGGAGCCCACAGGCACACCTCCGCGGCGCACCTGCACGATCTGGTTCGTCATCGGTCGCCCATTGCGTGCGAGATACGCGACGATTGCCGTTCGGGTGCCGTAGCTGATCACACCCTGTGGAGCCTCGGCGATCCAGATGCCAGATTGCGCGCCTACGTTGGGCATCGAAGGCGCTGAAGCTGACACCACCGTGTAAGTGTGGTTGAGCCGTGCCACGTTGCCACTCACGTCCGCGACTTGGATGTCGATGCGTTGGGCGCCCGGCGCCAGCGGCCCGATCTGCGCCGTTGCCTGGTCGGCGTCTGCCTGGATCGTCACGGGTTCGCCGTTGACGCTGATGCGCCAGCTCGCCTTGTCGATGCCCGAGTGGTCGTCGCTCACGCGCACGTCGACGAACGCCGTGGACTCGCCGCGCGCATCCGGCGATGTCAGATGGAGCACTGGCGCAGTGTCGTCGGCGATCGTGAACCGTCGGGTGATACCGCTTGAGTTGCCTGCTCCGTCGACGGCGGAGAAGGCGACGGTGTGCGGACCCACTGCGAGTCGGCCCGGTGTGATGCGCGCGCGGTCGCCCGCAAGCGCCACCGCTGTGTCCGTGCCATCGACCCTCGCGTTCAACGCGGCGAGTCCGCTGCCGCTGTCGCTCACTCCGAAATCGAACGTCTGCGTCGGACCCGCCAACCGCGCACCCTCACCCGGACCATCGGTGATGGTCGGCGCAACCTGGTCGGCCCGGACCACGAACCCAAACGACGTCGCACGACCGCTCACGTCGGTGACCGTTGCGGTGAATCCGGTGTCCCCGTGATACCGCTCGTCCGGCGCTACGCAATCGCCCAAGTCGTACTGCGTCGGGCCAGGCCGGGTCGATTCCGCTCGCGGAGCGGTCCAGCTTGCGATGACTGCGCCATCACGATCGCGTCGCACGACGGCGCTGCCGAGGCCTCCACCCTGATCTCCGAAGCGCAGCATGTACTGCGCGCACACGCTCGCTCCGTGCCATGTGGCAGGCGATGGGAGGATGAGTGGGGTGATGATCGGCGCGACGCTGTCGCGCAGGGTCAGCGCCACCGACGTGATGGACATGCTGTGCTCGGCCGCGCGGGTTGCCTTGACGGTGCCGGTGGAGCGCAGATCCACCTGGATCCAGTCATTCGTGCCGGACACCGCCCGGATCACCTGCCCGTTGCCGCTCCCGTCGTAGAGCACGGTCGGTGGCGCGGTGCCGGCTCCCGCAAGGATGCGTCCGCGCATGAGCGTCGAGCCCGTGGTGATGTTGGCAATGATGGTGCCGCCAACGATCTGCGCGCCATCACCAGGCACCACGAGGCGCCACGCTCGGTAGTCGGCGTTCTGGTACGTGCCGACCCCCGAGTGCACGCGCATGTTGGACGCGACGAACGGCCCCCGGCCTGTCTCGAACCAGTGGGGCGCGGCAGTGGCCGTCAGGCGCACGTCATAGTCCCCGATCGCCGCGTGTGCAGACGTCGGTGCGGACAGCGCGAGCAGTGAGCTGACGAGGATGAGCGGCGCGATGGCACGCCAGAGGAAGGAGCGAGGAGACACGATGACCTTTCGTGGGTTTCACCGAACTCTCGCGTTGTGCAGCGCACAGAAGACGCGCGCATCGTGACGATTCGCGCACGCCTTTGTGACGAACTCGTCACAGTCCGCATCCGAGCGCGGTTCGCGAGGTCCGGACGCGATAGGATTCACCGATGTCGACGATGGATGTCCAGCCGCCCACATTCCCCGATTCACCCTGGCTTCGGGACCTGAACGAGCCACAGCTCGCAGCTGTGCAGCACGTCCACGGGCCGCTGCTCGTCGTCGCAGGCGCGGGCTCCGGCAAAACGCGCGTGCTCACCCGTCGCATCGCGCATCTGCTCAACGGGGTCGGGCCGGGTGGACACCCGCACGCCCGCCCGCACGAGATCCTCGCGATCACGTTCACCAACAAGGCCGCTGCAGAGATGCGCGAGCGCGTCCGCGAGCTCGTCGGTGAGCGCGGCCAGCACATGTGGGTGATGACCTTCCACGCTGCCTGTGCGCGCTTCCTGCGGAGCGAGGCGTCGCGTCTGGGCTTCCAATCCACCTTCACCATCTACGACCAAGGCGATCAGGTTCGCCTCATCAAACAGTGCATCGAGTTCCTCGAGAAGGATCCCAAGCGGTTCGCGCCCGCAGCGGTGCACCATCAGATCTCCAACGCGAAGAACGCGCTCCTCGGTCCGGCTGAATACCGCGCGCAGGTCTCAAACTTCATGGAGGAGACCGTCGCCGAGATCTTCGACCTCTACGACAAGCGCCTGCGCGAGTCCAACGCGATGGACTTCGACGACATGATCCGCCACACGGTGCACCTGCTCGAGCAGCACGCCGACATCCGCGACACGTGGCAGCGCCGCTTCCGTTTCGTGATGGTGGACGAGTACCAGGACACCAATCATGCGCAGTACCGCATGCTCAAGGCGCTCGCGGCAGAGCACGGCAATGTCATGTGTGTCGGCGACGCGGACCAGTCCATCTACTCGTGGCGTGGTGCGGATATCCGCAACATCACGAGCTTCGAGGAGGACTTTCCGAACGCCAACATCGTCGTGCTCGACATCAACTACCGCTCCACGACGCACATCCTCGAAGCGGCCAATGCTGTGGTGCGCAACAACGAGCAGCGGCTCGACAAGGACCTCAAGGGCGTGCTCGGCGCCGGTGAGCTCGTGAAGGTCGTCGCGGTGGAGGATGAACACGCCGAGGCGCGCTACGTGGTGGGGCAGATCGAACAGGCGATGCAGGACGGTCGCTCACACGGCGACATCGCCGTCTTCTACCGCACCAATGCACAGAGCCGCGTGCTCGAGGACATCCTCACGCGCACGGGGCGCCCGTACCAGGTCATCGGCGGCCCCAAGTTCTACGAGCGCGCGGAGATCAAGGACGCCATCGCGTACCTGCAGGCAATCGTCAATCCGCACGATTCGCTCTCGCTCGCACGCGTGGTAAACGTCCCCAAGCGCGGTATCGGCGAGACCACGGTCGCCAAGCTCCGCAGCTATGCGGACACGTACGGTGAGACGCTCGCGGACGCCCTACGCCAGGCCGGCATGGAAGGCTCGCTCAACGCGGGCACGCTCAAGAAGCTCGAGGATTTTGTCGTGCTCGTGGACGGGCTGCGCTCGTTCGCGGATGTCTCCGACAGCGTCGCCCGCACGATCGAAGAGGTATACGACCGCACGGGCCTGCTCAACGTGTTGCGCGCGGAGGACACGATCGAATCTCAGGGCCGCCTCGAGAACCTCGGCGAGCTCGTCAACGTCGCG
>Ga0105047_10002711_pt1 | contig 31418 bp, 29 predicted proteins | sample MAT04_FD_78384 | JGI IMG/M metagenome (GOLD analysis project Ga0105047, IMG submission 78384) | Freshwater microbial communities from Lake Fryxell liftoff mats and glacier meltwater in Antarctica - MAT-04 (megahit assembly) | ecosystem: Environmental > Aquatic > Freshwater > Ice > Liftoff... | reverse complement strand
GATTCGGTCTCCATAGTTTGCTCCTTTCGACGGCCTCGCCGTCTTCGGAGCTCACGCTACGCGCCGACCTCGGACTTGTGGGTCACGTTTGCCGGAACAGTAGGACGAGCGCGTCACGACCCGCCGTCGCTGGTCTTCTGCGCCGAGCCTGGTTTTGTGGCCCGATTCGAGCTACCCCGACTCATGGCTACCAAGAAGAAGATCACGAAGAAGAAGGCCGCCCCCAAGAAGGCGCCGAAGAAGAAGAGCGCCAAGCTCCCGGCCGTGCCCGCCGGCTTCCGCACCGTCACGCCGCACATCATCGTCAGCCCCTGCCTCGAGGCGATGGAGCTGTACAAGAAGGCGTTCGGCGCGAAGACCGTTCGCACCATGGAAGGCATGGGCAAGGTCATGCACGCCGAGATGAAGATCGGCGACTCGATCGTGATGCTCTCCGACGAGATGGGCGACATGCCCGGCACGCCGCCCCGCGAGATCCCGCGCCAGACGCCAAAGAACGCCCACGCCAGCACCGGCGGCGTGATGCTCTACGTGAACGACGTCGACAAGTGGCACGACCGCGCCGTCGCGGCGGGCTGCACCACCTCGATGCCGCCGAGCGATCAGTTCTGGGGCGATCGTTACGCGCAGGTGGAAGATCCCTTCGGCCACGTCTGGGCCATCGCGACCCAGATCAAGAAGCTCACGACGAAGCAAATGAACGCTGCGATGGCAAAGATGAGCGCGCCGCTGCCGAGCTCCGACGAAGCCCCGATCGTGTGAGCGTGCGGATCCTCCTCGTCGTCGCCTTGCTGGCCGGCCCGGCCGTCGCGCGGGGCGATGACGATCCCTGGCTCGGGCCCGACAAGGCGCTGCATTTCTCGGTCAGCGCGGCGATCGCCGGCGCGGGTTATGGCGCGGGCGCGGCGCTCGACCAGGAGCGGCCGTGGCGCTTCTTGATCGGCGGGGCGCTGGGCGTCGGCGCGGGTGTCGGGAAGGAGCTCCTCGATCTCGCGGGCGCGGGCCAGCCTTCGTGGCGCGATCTCGCGTGGGACGCGCTCGGCATCACGACCGGGCTGCTCCTCGCGTATGCGTTCGATCGGCTGTTCTCAGATGGGCCGGTCGTCGATGGCGATCGGACAGGCCAGCGGGACGCGCACCAGATGATCGACCCCCTCGTCCGGGAGCTGTGACGACACGCAGCGCGGCGCGCGGCGAATGATGCCGTGGCGCGCGGTGAAGTCGGCCCCGTTCGTCACCGCGACACCAACCCGCGCGGCGCCCTCGATCACGAAGCGCTCGAGGGTCAGCGACACGCCCCGCAGCCCGGCGTTGATGATCACACCGACCCCTTCACACGCGCCGCCGATCGCTGCGCAGGACGGGGGCGCGGTGTCCTCGCGGACGATCTCCTGGATCGCCAGATCTTCGAACACGAGGTCGCTCGGCCCTTCGCGCGCCGAGAGCCCGATGCCGCTGCTCGTGTCGATGCGCACGCGGGCGGCGCGGACCTCGGTCGACTGATCGGCGACGCCGCGGATCTCGATCGCGGCTCCGACCGCGTGGCTGATCGAGAGGTCGGCGATCTCGGCCAGGAGCGGGGTGTCCTCGTAGGCGTGGAGCACCAGCCCGATGCCGTCGAGATCGGTCATGCGCACGCGCTCCAGCGAGACGTCGCCCGAAAGATCGAGGCCGGCGAGCGAGCGAGCGATGAGCAGATCGCGGATGTCCAGCACGCGCTGTCCGCCGCCTTCGGCCTCGATCTCGTTGTCCACGGCGAACGAGCGCGCGCTGCCGATCGCGATACGGTCGAGGCGGGCGATCACGTCGCCGACCAGCCGAAAGGGCGCTCGCTGCGCGACCAGAGTGCTGTCCGCGATGGAGAGCTGGGCGCCGGCCCCGGTCACCGAGATCGCGACGCTGCTCTGGCCGGAGAAGTGACTGCGCGAGATCTGCGTCGATCCGATCCCCGTCGCCTTCACCGCGTCGCTTCCATCGAGAAACACAGAGCGGCTGATGCTCGCAGTCACCACCGCGAGCTCGAGCGTCGCGCGGTCCTGGATGCCCTGGAGCAGGCTCTGGTCGATGGTGACCGCGCCGCCCCCCACGGCCTTGAGCAGTGAGCGCTCGAAGCGAACGCGGGAGAGGGCGACCCGCCCGTTCGTCGCTTCGACTCGTGCGTCGCGGATGTCACCCTCGCTCCAGTCGAGCCGTCCGCGGAGCAACATCGTCCCCGCGGCATACAGCGCGCCCGCGCCGACCATCTCGGCCGTTGTCGTGACGTCGAGATCGCCCTCGATGATGGCGCCCTCGACGCGCAATGCGCCGCTGACGGCCAGACCGCCGACCACGCGCAGCTTCACGCCATCGAGGATGAGCCGATCACGCACGTCGCGCGGCGTGTCGACGGTGATCACCGCTTGCGCCGCACAGGCGCCGTAGAGCGTGACGCCGGGCGCGGTGCGCAGGGTGCCGGGGCGGTACGATCCGACCGCCAGAAGCAGCACCTGGCCCGCCCCGGCGCTCGCGATCGCGGTGTCGAGGTCGAGGGGCGCCGCCTGCGTGCCGTTGCCCGCCCCGCTCCCGGCGGGGCTCACGTAGAGCACGGACGCGGACGGCGGCGGCGCGGGCCAGGGATCGGTCGTGCACGTGCGGCCGACCGGCACGCACGGCCCACCGAAGATGGCGCGCTCGTGCTCGGGGCAGGCGAGCTCGGCGACGAGGGCGCAGCTCCGCACGCGCCGGCCAGCGACGTCCGTCTCCGTCACGCCGATTCCGGCGGGGCAGGGCTCCTGGATCGGTGGGAAAGGATCGCGAGGCGGCGCGATCACCGGCTCCGGGCCGCAGTCGGGGAGGCAGTACCCGGCCTCGTCGTAGCAGGCGGTGTCGCCCGAGCAGCGATCGTTGGGCGCGGGAAGCCGCAGCAGCGCGAGCGCATTCCACGCCAGCGCGTCGGTGGGGAGCGGCTCCCAGGCCTCGCTCTCGGCGTTGCGCTGCATGATGCGATCCGGCACGCGCAGGCGTCCGAGGGCCGATGCGTCGTGAGCGAATCGTCCCGGCGTCCAGTCGAGCGCATCGGGGGTCGCGCGGTAGAGGAGGCCCAGCTCCAGCCCCGGCAGGTAGCGCGGGACCCGCCCCTCGAAGGACGCCAGCAGGTCGCCGCTCACGCCCAGGGGGGTCGTCTTGTCGGGTACCCGCAGCCGCACGGTCGTGCCTGGCGCGGCCCCATCGTCGAACCGCGGCAGCTCGACACCGACCGCGCCGCCGCACGCCCAGAGCACGCCGGAAGACGCGGCGAAGAGCGCCGCGGTCGCGATCGCGCGGGACCTCACCGCCAGAGGGTACGGGCAGATGCCCTGCGAGGCGAGCCATGCAGAGCTCATCCCAAAAGCCATCGCGGCTCTCGCTCGGTCTCGCGGCCGCGGACGTCGTTGGCCCGCCTCGACAGAACACGAGTATGCCTTCGGCGGGCCGCCTAGCCCCGCCTAGCCCGCGACCGCGATCCCTTCGCGGGACGCTCGCGCTGGCTTTTGAGATGAGCTCTAATCCCGCCGTGGCGCAGATCAAGATGATCGCGCTCCTCGGCGGCGTCAGCTTCGAGCGCGCCGCCAGCCTCGAGGACGTGCGCGAGCACCTCGAGGATCCGCAGACCGTCTTCTGGGTCGACGTGCTCGCCCCTGGTCCCGAGGATCTCTCGGCGCTGATCGATCTGTTCGGCTTCCATCCGCTCGCGATGGAAGACGTCGCCAACGGCAGCCAACGCCCGAAGGTCGACGAGTACAAGGGGCATCTCTATGGCGTCTCGTACGGCGTCGCGCGCGGCACGCAGCCCAACGATTTCCACGTGATCGAGCTGCACATGTTCATGGGGAGGAACTATCTCGTCACGCTGCACAGCGAGCCGCTGCTCGCGCTCGACGAAGCCCAGAACCGCTGGACCCGCGGCAGCGGAATGCTCGCCGAGGGTGTGGGTTTTCTGGTGTACGCGGTGCTCGACGCGGTGGTCGACGGATACTTTCCGGTGGTCGACGCGATGGAGCTGCTCATCGAGGCCTCGGAGGAGGCGATGGTCCGCGGGCCCACCGATCAGCAGGTCGGCGAGTTGCTCGATATCCGCCGTGACGTCCTGCGTCTGAGGCGCGTCGTGAATCCGATGCGGGAAGCCTTCAACACCCTGGTCCGGCGGGATCGCTCGATTTTTTCGGCCGGCACCCAGGTGTATTTCCAGGACGTGAACGATCATTTGCTGCGCCTGCTCGATCTCATCGAGGCGCAGCGCGATCTCGTGAACAGCGCGCTGGATGCCTCGCTCACGATCGTGTCCAATCGACTGAACGCCACCATGAAACGGCTCACCACGGTCTCGGCGGTCGTTGGCTTCGCCGCCGCAGTCTTCAGCGCGTGGGGCATGAACTTCGCGGTCCTGCCGGCCGCCGAATCGGGCTACGGCTTTCCCATCGTGGTCGGTGGTACGGTGTTCGCCGTGCTCGGTGGGATGGCGTTTGGGAAGAAGCGGGGGTGGCTATGAAGATACTCATCGCCGATGACGATGATCTGGCGATCAGGATCCTGCGCCGCTATCTGGTGCAATGGGGTCACGAGGTCGCCGAGGCCTACAACGGCGAAGAAGCCTGGACCTTGTTTCAGACCGGTGAGTTTCCGATCGTGATCAGCGACTGGATGATGCCGGTGACCGACGGTCTCGAGCTCATCCGGCGCATCAAATGCGCGTCGCGGCCCGGGTACGTCTACACGATCCTCATCACCGCGCGGGCCGGCAAGGACGACCTGGTGAAGGGCATGGAGGCCGGCGCCGACGACTTCGTGTGCAAACCTTTCGATCGCGACGAGCTGCGGGTCCGCCTGCGCGAGGGCGAGCGGATCATCGCCCTCGAGCAGAAGCTGGCCGAGGCCGAGTCCTCCCGCGATCAGGAGCTGCGATCGCTGATCACCCGCAGCGTCGACGCGGCCCACAGCGATCTCGCCAGCGTGCGGGCCTCGCTCAGCGCGGTCGAGGGCGTGGGCGATGCGATCGAGCGCCTCGATCACGCGCAGGGCGTGCTGCAAACGCTCAAGGTCCAGGCCACTCCGGTCCCGCGAGCTTGAGCAGGGAGGCGACGTTTTGAGGTGGATGATCTTTCTGGCTTTCTCCGGTTGCTCGGCGCTTCCGGATGTCGCGGACGCTTCACCGCCGCCCCCCGACGCCGCGCCGGTGGCCACGAGCACGGTGGTCCCCGCGGAGATCGGCGGCCGAGCGATGAACTCGTTCGAGCAGCAGCTGATGCGCCACAGCCTCGAGCGCTACACCGGCGACCTCGACGTCATGAAGAGAAAGAAAGTATTGCGCGTACTCACTCGGAATAATTCATCGGCCTATTTCGTGTCGCACGGCCAGGAGATGGGATTCCAGTACGAGCTGGCCAAGGCGTTCGCCGACGAGCTTGGCCTGCGCATGACCGTGATCGTACCGCCCTCGCGCGACGATCTGCAGTCGGCGCTTCTCGAAGGGGAGGGCGATCTCATCGCCGCCGGCACCACCATCACCGCGACCCGCGCCGAGAAGCTGCGCTTCACGCCCGCCGTGCGCCGGTCGCCGCGGGTGGCGGTGGTGAAACGCGGGAACAAGAAGAAGCTCACGACCGAGGCCGATCTGGCCAATTTCACGGTCCACGTCAGCTTCCGCTCGACCACCTTCGACGCGGTCAAGGCGGCCGAGCAGCGCATCGGCAAGCCCATTCGCATCGAGGACGTCCCGGGTGAGCTGGAGATGGAAGAGATGATGGAGCGGGTCGCCGCGGGTGAGTACGAGCTCACCATCGTCGATCAGGACGTGTTCGATCTGGCGAACGCGGCGGGTGTCGAGGTCGAGGCGCCGATCAGCGTGGACACGCCGGTGGAGAAGGGCTGGGTCGTACGCCCGTCGTCGCCCGAGCTGGCGAAGCTGGCCGACGCCTTCGTGAGGAAGCACAGCAAGGATGGCCTCATCAAGATTCTCCACGACCGCTACTTCAAGAGTAAGCGCGCCGCGAAGTTCGTTCGAGACCAAGAGTTTCGTGCGGACGAGAGCGGGAAGATCTCTCCCTGGGACGATACTTTCAGAAAGGAAGGCACGCGCCTCGGTCTCGACTGGCGCTTGCTCGCGGCGATCGCGTTCACCGAGTCGCGCTTCGATCCCAAGGCTGCCAGCGACTGGGGCGCGGTGGGTCTGATGCAGGTATTGCCCAGCACCGCCAAGACGATGGGCGTGACCAACCCGGAAGATCCGGTCGAGAACATCAAGGCGGGCGCGGGATACTTCAAGTATCTGGTGGATCGGTTCGATGATCCCGCGCTGGAGATGCGTCAGCGCATTCGCTTCGCGCTGGCATCTTACAATGCGGGGCTGGGCCACGTGTTCGACGCGCGGAGCCTGGCGAGCAAGACGAACCGCAACAACAAGGTCTGGTTTGGGCAGGTGGAGGAGGCGCTGCGTCTGAAGCGCGATCGCAAGTGGCACGAGCAGACCAAGTTCGGCTTTTGCCGCGCCGACGAGACGATCAACTTCGTCTCGCGCGTGCAGGCCTCGTACGACGTGTTCGCGCGCCACGCGACGCTGGAATGAGTTACGCGGCTCACTCGTCCGGCTGAGCCAAGCAGACCGCGCGCACGACCTCGAATATCCGGACGTCCGGGCTTCTTCCGCCGCGGGCGGCCTTCGGGTCGAGGTAGCCCATCTTGGCGGTGTGCCCGGCCTCGCCGAGCCGCTCGCCGCATCGTGGTGGGGTTACACCTGCAGGTCCTCGGGGCAACCGAGGCAGACTTTGGAACAAAGGGTGTATGAGAGACGCATCGTGCGCGTCTCGTTCGCCATCGCTTTTCTGGTCGCCGCCGGCACCCTCGCCTGCGAGCCGTCGCGCCGCCCGGGCGGAGGCACGTTCACGCCGCCGGTGCGCCCCGACGCGGCCCCGATGAGCGGGGTGGACGCCGCCGGAGATCCGACCTCCGACGCTTCGCCTGGGACGGACGCGTCTCCGTTCAGCGACGCCGCTTCTTTTGCCGACGCGGCTCCGTTCTCCGACGCGGCTCCGTTCTCGCAGCCGGACGCCACCTTCGTCCCGTTCGCCGACGCCTCTTCGGGCTTCGCGGACGCGTTGGTGGCCGGCGATGCGTGCTCGCAGCTCGGCGCCTGCTGCGGCGCGATCCCGCCCCCGATCGGCACGCAGTGCATGACCACCTCCTCGGCCGGCGATCAGGCCGCGTGCCAGCGCTCGCTCGACAACTTCCAAGGGTTCGGCTTCTGCGGCGGAAGCGCCGACGCGGGCCCGCGCGATGTCGGCGTCGCCCCATCGGACAGCGGCGTCGCGCCCGACGCGTTCGTGTTCCCGTCCGGCGACGGCGGACTGCTCACCGGCACGTGCAGCGAGCTCTTCACCTGCTGCAACGGCGACCCGCAGTGCGAGTCGGTGGCGACGGCGGGCGTCGAGTTCATCTGCAGCCTGTTTTATGCGCAGATGGGCTGCGTCCCCTGAATCAGATCAGAACACCATCGGATAGATGAGGGCGCCGACCACGAAGGCGCCGGCGGCGGCGAACGCGAACGGTCGCACGAGCTCCTTGGCCCACGCGCCGCGCACCTCCTGGTTGCCATCACCGGTCGCGAGCTGGTTCTGCGCGCCGAGCCGTCGCGCCCAGACCGCAAACGGCAGCCAGACCAGCAGCGCGACGATGTCGGCGACGACGACCTGAAGCTCCACGGGGACGTCGCGATCGAAGATCATCGCCCCGGTGCCGAGCCCGAGGACGAGATACGGGATGAGAAGGAACGTGAGCAGCGTGTTCATGGATCGATCACCGCTCCGCCGGCGAGGCCCCCGACGAATATCCGTTCGCCCCACCGAACGCCAACGGAAGGCGTGAGCCGCACCGGGATCTCGTCGCCGCACTTTCGCAGCGGCAGATCGGGCCTCGTCGCGGCGCCTTCGAGCGCCACCATCGAGGTGTCGCCGCTCGCGCTGGTGAAGAGCAGCTCTCCGAACGGGATCGCCACGTGCGCGCTCGCGATCGCGGTCGTCGCCCGCTGCCAGACGCCGTCGCGCGGGCGCTCGGCGAGCTCGTACACCACGAGCTCGAGGCTCCCTGGCATGCTGGTGCGCACGACGTAGATCTCGCGTCCGGTCTCGAGCGTCGCGTGGGTGCTGGCGCAGAAGCGGGCGCCGTCGAACACGTCGGTGTTCGCCACCAGCTTGCTCTCGCCCGGCTGCGCGAGATCGAAGCGGCCGATGTCTCCGCGCTGGCGTGAGAAGAGCCCGCGCCCCGGGCCGTCGATCTCGAGAACGAACGCGCCGCGACCACCGCCCTGACACTCTTCTTCCGCGGGTGACTCGCCGACCAAGGTCCAGCGGTGGGTGACTTCGTCGTAGCTGAAGCGCTGCCCTTTGGGCGTCCGCGCGAGCACGGTGAGCTTGCCGTCGTGGCGGCGCCCCTGCACGTCGTTGATCTCGAAGTCCTGCGGGTGATGGGTGACGGTGGCGGTGCCGACGACACCGTCGGCTGAGACCGAGTGGATCTCGTACCGCGTCACGGTCCCGGTCCAGACGGGCCAGAAGACCCACGCCCGATCGCCTTCGCTGAAGCAGCGCGGGGCGTTGTTGGGTGGGTAGACCGGCGCGTTGAAAGGGAGTGGGTTCTGGACCGGTACTATGGTCTCCGTTCCTTCTTCGAGAAGGACCAGCTCGGCGAGCGTACTTGGGGTCGCGCGATAGTTGGCTGGGATCCCGATCAAGAGGTGCGCCCCCAGCGGCACGGCAAATGAGGCATCGCGGTAGTGGTCGCCCCAGTCGATGCCCCGCGACACCGGACTGTGCGCGCAGGGCGGCCGGCGCACGCGCGCGGTCTCGCGCCAGTCGCTGTTGCCAACGGAGACGAACGTGCTTGCGTCGAGCACGTAGGCTTCGGCGGGCTGGGGGAGCGGCCACGCGATTTCGGGCGACGCGGCGGGCGGCATTCTCTCGAGCTCACCGTCGCCGTCGGGCCGGAGGTCGAGCTCGGCGACGGTCTGGTCGTAGAGGAGGACGCGCAGCTCGAGCCCCTCGCTCTCCATCAGCGGGAGCTCGTTGGGCAGCGCGCTGGTGTCGAAGATGCGGATCGAGAGGGCCTCGCCGACGGGATCGAAGGCGGCGACCACGAAGGATTTGGCGGTCTCGCTGGCGGGGAGGGAGACGTCGATGGTGGGGGCGCAGGCGGCGAGGAGAGCGAGGGAGAGAATGCGCACCGCTTGGGATGGTACTACAAGTGGTGTTGGGGAGGATCGATCGAGCTTCGAATGGAGGGGCGTCGATTGCGGCCACGGCCACGTTTCTCGATTACGGCCACGGCCACGATCACGGCCACGATGACGATTACGTCAACGATCACGGGCCGGAGGCGGCGCCGCCATCGGCGATGCGATGCGGGGCGTCGACCAGGCGGACGTAGGCTGCGCGCAGCTTGCTGCGGTCGTCGCCGGCGCAGGCGGTGATGAGCGCGTCCAGGTCGTCGTTGATCTCGGCGACGTCTGCGTCGCTCAGGTAGTCACGGTACTCGACGAGCGCGGTCCGCACGACGGGGATGAGTTGGTCAGCCAACGCGCGCAGCTCCTCGAGACTCGCCAAGGGCGGAAAGAGCTGGTCGTAGCTCACCTCATGACTCCGAGCGATGGCTTCACTCAATAGGGACAGTAGGTCACGAATTCCGAGACCCGTGTCACCACCGTAGACGTGCACACGATCTCGGCCGCGATTCGGTCGACGGTCGCAGAAATCGCGCTCGATGTTTCGCTCGTCCTCAAGTCGACGTAGCCACGGCGTCGCGCGACGCTGGCCGTGATGGTGCGAATCGCCGTCGCAGGATCGTCGGAGTAGATCATGACCTCGAGGGTCCCGTTTGGTTTCACCTGACTGGGCAGCGATGGGCAACTCAGCGGTGTTCCCGTGTCGCAGTGCGCGACATCGGATCCACCGCAGCTCGCCGCCAGCAGCAACGCGCCGATGCTGCCCATCCGAATCGTCGTCATGAGCACGCGCGCACGATACACGAAGCGCCCCGCGTGGGCCGCGACGGTCGTCGGTCAACAGTCGTCGGTTAGCAGTCCTCCGTCCTCCGCCAACGGTCCTCCGTCCTCCGCCAACGGTCCTCCGTCTGCCGTTAACGGTCCTCCGTCCTCCGCCATCCGTCCTCCGTCCTCCGTTCCTCCGCCTCCGCCACGTCCTCCGCTTCCGCCCCCCGCCCGAAGCGCCCCAGCCCGTCCTGCGTCATACTCCCCACCGATGCGAGGGCTTCTCTCCCGACACAGAAAGGAAGGTTCCCCTCACTCCGCCGTATCTTCTGCGATGGGGGCGAAGACCGTCGCGTTCGCGCTCCTCCTCCTGACGGGCTGCACCGAGCTCAACGTCCAGAACCTCCGCTACGACAGCGGCGTGATCATCGCCGACGCCGATCTCACGCCCCCGCGCCCCGACGCCGCGCCCCCTCCCGTCTTTCCCGACGCTGCGCCGCGGCCCGATCTCGGCGTCCCCGACGCCACGCTGATGCCGCCCGACGCGGGCGCGAACCCCGACGCTGCGCCCGTCTTCCGTGACGCCGCGCCGCCCGATACGGGGCTGATCAACTACGCCGGCCCGCCGATCGATCCGCTCGTCGGCATCGGCAACGTCGAGGTGGTGCGCGAGAACTTCGGCTTCCTCGAGGGGCCGGTCTGGGACGAGGAGCACGGCGTCCTCCTGTTCAGCGACATCGCGAACGATCGCATCGTGCGCTTCCGTCCGCCGAACACGTTCGATGTGTTTCGCACGCCGAGCAACGGCGCGAACGGGCTGGCGATCGATCGCCAGGGTCGCCTGTACTCCTGCGAGGGCACCAGCCGCTCGATCGTGCGCGGCTCGATCGGGGGTGGGCCCAGCACCACGTTCGCGAGCCGCTGGAACAACCAGCGGCTGAACTCACCCAACGACCTCGTGATCCGATCCGATGGCGTGGTGTTCTTCACCGACCCGCCTTACGGGCTCATGGGCCCGCGCGAGATCATGTTCAACGGCATCTTCAGCGCGACCGAGATCAATCCCACGTTCGTCAACGTCCGCGACGAGTTCCAGACCGCGATCGAGAGCCGCCCCAACGGCATGGTGCTCTTCCCCGACGAGCGCACGATCATCATCTCGAACACGTTCGACGGGCACATCTCGACGTTCGACGTGCAGCCCAATGGCGAGCTGACCCGCCCGTTCACCTGGATCATCACCTCGCCCGAGCCCGACGGCGTCGCGATCGACTCGATCGGCAACGTCTTCGTCGCCACCTCGGCCGGCATCGAGGTCTACGACATGGCCCCGCCCAACGCGCGCTGGGGCACGATCACGGTGCCCCGGCAGCCCTCCAACATGGCCTGGGGCGACGCCGACAAGCGCACGCTGTACATCACCGCGCGCGAGGGCCTGTATCGCGTCCGACTCACCCATCCCGGTCTTCACGACTAGTCCGCAGGCCGCCAGCAGCGCATCGCGCTCGACCGCGTTTCGGCGTTTCTCGGCGAGAAGCTCGGCCTATGATACGTCCGCATCTGCGGCGTTTCGCTCGCAGACTGTCCGGGGGGCAATCTCGATGATTTTACCGACCGAGCCGATCGGGAGCATTCCGAGACCGACCGAGCTGATCGACGCGACCGCCCAGCACGATGGGGACGATCCGCGCGTCGAGCCGCTGTACCAGGCGGCGCTCGAGGACACCATCAAGCGCTTCGAAGCCACCGGCTCACCGGTGATCACGGACGGCGAGCAGCGGAAGTATCACAACTTCTGGACCTACTGCGTCCACGGGCTGCCCAACGTCACGCCGGAGGGGTTCAAGATCCCGTTCGCCGCGGGCCACGTCCGTCGCATGCCGCGCCTCGCCAGCGGGCCGTTTCGGTATCAGCGATACGCGTATGAGTTCCTCGACGCGGCGAACAAGTACGCCACCAAGCCGCTCAAGCAGGCGGTGATCTCTCCGTCCGCGCTCAGCTTGATGTACCCCGCCGAAGGTATCCCGGACTATTCGCGCGACCAGTTCATCGAGGACCTGCTCTCCGAGCACGAAAAAGAGGTGCGCGGGTGCCTCTCGCGCGGCGCGCACAAGGTACAGATCGACTTCACCGAAGGTCGCCTGGCGATGAAGGTCGATCCGACGGGCAAGCTGCTGCACAGCTTCATCGACCTCAACAACCTCGCGCTCTCGCGCTTCACGGCCGCCGAACGCCAGCGCCTGGGCGTCCACACCTGTCCGGGCGGCGATCGCGACTCGACGCACAGCGCCGACGTCGACTACGCCGAGCTGCTCCCCAGCTTGTTCGAGCTCGATGTTGGGAACTTCTACGTGTCGCTGGCGGCGAGCCCGATCGCACGCGGGTCCTCAAGATCATGAAGAAGTTCCTCAAGCCGAACCAGCGGGTGTTCGTCGGCGTGGTCGCGCCGATCAGCCCCGAGATCGAGACGCCGGAGATCGTCTGCCAGCGGATCATCGAGGCGGCCCGCCACCTCCCGCTCGATCAGCTGGGCACCACCGACGACTGCGGCTTCTCCCCGTTCAGCGACGACACCTCCACCACGCGCGACGTCGCGTTCGCCAAGATCCGCGCGCGGGTCCTCGGCACGCAGCTCGCGGAGCAGCAGCTCGGAGGTAATTGAGTGGCCGCGGACGAGGAAGAAGAGGGGCTGCTGCGCTCCGTCGCGCTGCAGAACGCCAGCAGCATCCAGCTCGCGCGGGTCCGCGCCGAGCGCGAGCTCCTGCACGCCAAGGAGTCACTGGAGATCCGCAGCCAGGAGCTGGCCGAATCGCTGGCGCTGATGCGCGCGACGCTGGAGTCGACCACCAACGGAATCCTCGCGATCGCCGAGAACCGGACGGTGACCACATTCAACCGGCGCTTCGTCGACCTGTGGCGCATCACCGAGGACTTCAGCGATCTCGAGCGTGTGCGGGCGGAGATGGCGGTCCAGATCACGGATCCGGAAGGCTGGCGCCAGCGCCTCGAGGAGATCGACGCCACGCGTCCGGCGGACAGCTCGGACGTGATCGAGCTCTGCGATGGCCGCGTGTACGAGCGCTTCTCCAAGCTCCAGATGATCGGCGATCGCGTGTCGGCCGGGTGTGGAGCTTCGGCGACATCACCGAGCGGCGGCGGGCCGAGCAGCGGATGCAGAGCGAGCTCGCCGAGCGCATGGCGGCCCAGGAGGCGCTGCGGCTGAGCGGCGAGCGGTTCCGCTTCATGGCCGAGGTGATGCCGCAGAAGATCTTCACCGCGCAGCCCAGCGGCAAGGTCGACTACGTCAACGAGCAGTTCACCCGCTACACCGCCCTCGGGGTCGGCGAGATGAACGACGCCGCGTGGGCGACGGTCATCCACCCCGACGATCTCGCCGAGTTCACGAAGAGCTGGAGGGTATCTGTCGCGACGGGCGACGGGCTCGAGCTCGAGCACCGGCTGCGCGACGGGAACGGCGGCTATCGCTGGCACCTCAGCCGCGCGCGCGCGATGCGCGACGATCTGGGCCAGGTGCAGATGTGGATCGGCTCGTCCACCGACATCGACGAGCTCAAGCGCGTCGCACAGGAGCGGACCGCGCTGCTCGAGAGCGAGCGCGCCGCCCGCGGCGAGAGCGAGCGCACCAGCCGGATGAAGGACGAGTTCCTCGCGACGCTCTCGCACGAGCTGCGAACGCCGCTCAACGCCATCCTGGGCTGGTCGCAGATCCTCGCGCGTCCGGGCAGCGATCCGGCCAGCCTGCAGCAGGGGCTCAGCACCATCGAGCGCAACGCGCGCATCCAGACCCAGCTCATCGACGACCTCCTCGACATGAGCCGCATCATCTCCGGCAAGATCCGCCTCGACGTCCAGCCCGCCGATCCGATCGCCTTCATCGACGCCGCGATCCAGGCGGTGACCCCGGCAGCGCAGGCGAAGGGCGTTCGTCTGGAGGAGATGCTCGATCCAAAGGCCGGGCCCCTCTCCGGCGATCCCAGCCGGCTGCAGCAAGTGATCTGGAACCTGCTGTCGAACGCGATCAAGTTCACGCCGAAGGGCGGGAAAGTGCAGGTCCTGCTCGAGCGCGTGAGCTCGCACATCGAGATCAGCGTCGCCGACGACGGGATCGGCATGGAGCCCGAGTTCTTGCCGCACGTCTTCGAGCGCTTCCGCCAGGCCGACGCCACGTCCACGCGCAAGTTCGGCGGCCTCGGCCTGGGGCTCTCGATCGTGAAGCAGCTGGTCGAGCTGCACGGCGGGACGGTGCGCGTGAAGAGCCTCGGCCTGGATCGCGGCACGACGTTCATCGTGGCGCTGCCGCTGACAGCGGCGCGACGGTATCACCGCAGGCAACGCGCTCGAGGCGCTGTTGCGCGTGGAGCCGGTCGCAACGACGAGCCCTGATAGGTTGTCCGGCTCGGAAATGACCTCTGTGCTCGGGGGAAGCCTCGGGTCCACGGAGCCTTCATGATTCTTCACTTGAAGATAGGTTAGTGAACGTTTACTAACCATCCCGAGCATGGCTCGCCCCCGTCAGATCACGGATGACCAGATCCTCGAAGCGACGCGCGATGCCGTTCTCCACAACGGCGCGCAAGTGTCGCTCGACATCGTCGCGCAGCAGCTCGGCGTGACTTCGCCCGCGCTGATCAAGCGCTTCGGGACCCGCCAGAAACTGATCCTCGCCGCCCTTTCCCCCGACGAGAAAGAGCTCGATTCGCTGTTCGAAGAGCCCATCGATGACCGACCTTTCGTCGAGCAAGTGGAGTCGCTGATCGATCGGCTCTCGAGCTACTTCGCGATGGCGCTGCCGCGGGTGATGGCGCTGCGTGAGTGCGGTGTCTCACAAGAGATCATCCACGAGAAGATCAAGATGCCGATGCCGGTGCGCGCGGTCGCCGCGATGACCCGCTGGCTCACTTCGATGCATCGCGAAGGCTTCATCGAAGATGGTGACGCGCTCGAGACGGCCGCCACCGCCATCGTCGGCGCCATCACCACGCGGATGATCGCCGCCCATCTCACGAAGAAGACGTGGTCCCCGCGATCACAGAACAAGCATCAGGCCGAGCTCGCAGCGCTGTTCGCGCGGGGTTTGGCAGCCAAGAGCCCCCGTTCCCGAAAAAAAGGACTGCCCCGATCATGAAATACCGAACGCTGACACTCGTCGTGATCCTCGGGTTCACCGGCTGCAAGAAGCCCCCAGAGGCCGACCCCGCCGCCGCGAAGGCCAAGACGATCGTACAGGCCGTGAAGGTCGAGACCGCGCCGGTCGAGACCCAGCGGATGCCGAAGTATCTGACGCTCACCGGCAGCATCCTCGCGGATCGCACGTCGGAGATCGCCGCCAACGTGAACGGTCACGTGACCAAGACGTACGTCGAGCGCGGCCAGCCGGTGAAGACCGGCCAGGTGATCGCGGTCGTCGACTCGAAGGCCGCGGGCTTCCAGGTTGCGGCGGCCGTCGCGCAGTCGAGGGCTGCGGAGTCGCAGGTCGCGCTGGCCGGCCAGGACTGCGCGCGCGCCGACATGCTCTTCAAGGAGGGCGCGCTCGCGAAGGCGGAGTACGACCGCCAGAAGACGCAGTGCTCCGCGCAGCTCTACAACGCGAACGCCGCTCAAGCGCAGGCGGATCTCGCGGGAAAGCTCGCCGGAGACACCCAGATCCGCGCGCCCTTCGACGGCGTGATCGGCGAGCGCTACGTCAACCTCGGTGAGTACGTGCAGCCGAGCTCGCGCGTCGCGAGCTTGTTCTCGGTGAACCCGGTGCGCGTGAGCATCAGCGTTCCCGAGTCGGCGGTGGGTCTGGTGAAGGAAGGCCAGACCATCGAGGTGCAAGTATCCTCCTATCCCGGTGAGAGGTTCCCGGCGGTGGTCCGCTTGCTCGGACCGGCGCTGCGCGCGCAGACCCGCGACCTCATCGTCGAGGCCTTCGCCAAGAACGATCAGAAGAAGCTGATGCCGGGCATGTTCGCGACCGTTCTGTTGCTGATCGGCGAGGAAGATCAGCCGACCGTGCCGGCCAACGCGATCAAGGCCGACGGCACCGTGCGCCGGCTGTTCCTCGCCAAGGAAGGTTCGGCCTTCGAGATGGTGGTGCGCACCGGCGTCGAGAAAGACGGGCGTATTGCCGTGCTCGAGCCGCTCTCGGCCGACGACATGGTCATTCTCCAGCCACCGCCGGGCCTCCACGACGGCAGCGCGATCCAGTGATCGGAGCCTGAAATGCAATGGTTAGCTGAGCTGTGCGTACGCCGTCCGGTGATGGCGTCGGTGTTCTCTCTCGTCATCCTGGTGGTCGGCAGCGTCTTCTACAAACAGCTGGGAGTGGATCAGTTTCCCAAGATCGACTTCCCCGCAGTCGTGATCCTCACGTCTCTCCCGGGCAGCTCGCCCGAGGACATGGAGCGCGAGATCACCGACAAGATCGAGGGTTCGGTCAATACTATCTCCGGCATCGACGAGCTGCGCAGCATCTCATCGGAAGGTCTGTCGCAGGTCATCATCCAGTTCTTGCTCGAGAAGAACGTCGACGTCGCCGCGCAGGAGGTCCAGCAGAAGGTCAACGCGGTGCTCGCGGAGCTGCCGAAAGGCATCGATCCGCCGATCGTCCAGAAGTTCGATCCCGACGCGCAACCCATCCTCTACATCGCGCTCAACGCCTCCTTGCCCGAAGGTGGCGAGGCCGACGTCCGCGACGTCACCGACATCGCCGATCGCATCGTGCGCCGCCGTCTCGAGTCGGTCAGCGGCGTGGGCCAGGTCTTCCTGATCGGCGGCCGAAAGCGCCAGATCCAGGTCGCGGTCGATCCGCTCAAGCTCAAGTCCCTCGGTCTCTCCGCCAACGAGGTCGCCGGCGCGATCAACGCGCAGAACGTGACCTTGCCGGGCGGCCGCCTCGACACCAGCCGCGACTATCTCACCGTCCGCGTCGCGGGCCGTGTGAAGACCGTCGATGAGCTGAAGGGCATCATCATCAAGGAGCTCAACGGCCGCGCCGTGCGCCTCGATGAGGTCGCCGACGTCGTCGACGGCGTCGAGGACGTCAGCACGTCCGCGATGTGGAACGAGCAGCGCACGGTGCTGCTCGCGATGCGAAAGCAGTCCGGAACCAACACCGTCGCGGTGGTCGACGCCGTGAAGGCGCGCATGGCGGAGGTCCAGACCGAGCTGCCCGAAGGCTACACGCTCGTGGTGCAGCGCGACGGCTCGGCGGTCATCCGCACCGGCACCGAAGCGGTGACCGAGCATCTCGTGCTCGGCGCGCTGCTCGCCGCGATCGTGGTGCTCCTCTTCCTCGGCAACGTGCGCAGCACGTTCATCGCCGCGGTCGCCATTCCCACCTCCATCATCGGCACCTTCGCCATCATGAAGCTGGTAGGTTACACGCTCAACTCCATCACCCTGCTCGCGCTGGCGCTGGCGGTCGGTATCGTCATCGACGACGCGATCGTCGTGCTGGAGAACATATTCAAGCAGGTCGAGGAGAAGGGGCTCGATCCCAAGGCGGCGGCGATCGCTGGCACGCGCGAGATCGGCCCGGCGGTCCTCGCGACCACCCTCTCGCTGATCGCGGTGTTCTTGCCGATCGCGTTCGTCGCCGGAATTCCGGGGCGATTCCTGGCGAGCTTCGGCATCACGATGAGCTTTGCGATCGCGGTGTCCTTGTTCGTGAGCTTCTCGCTCACGCCCATGCTGGCGTCGCAGCTCCTGCGGCCCAAGAAGCACGGTCAGAAGAAGTCGCTGCTCGAGCGCCTCGTCGACGTGTTCTACCGGCCGATCGAGAGGGCCTATTTGGTCGCGCTGCGCTTCTCGATGGCCCACCGCTGGGTGATCTTGCTCGCGTCGCTCGGTGCGCTGCTCGCCACCGGCCCGCTGGCCAAGGCCGCGCGCAAGGGGTTCTTGCCGATCGACGATCGCGCTCAGTTCGAGGTGGTCGTGCGCTTGCCCGAGGGTCGCAGCGTGGCGGCCGCCGAGCTGGTCGGCCAGCGCGTGGCGCGCATCCTCCGCGAGTATCCGGAGGTCACCGCCACCCTGATGACGGTGGGTGACGATCCCGGAAAGACGCCCAACCAGGCGCGCGTCTACGTGAAGATGGTCGACCCGGACAAGCGCGAGATCTCGCAGAACGACTTCAAGGACGTGATCCGGCAGAAGGTATTGCCGACGCTCCCGAAGGACTGGCGCGTGAATATCGCCGACGTCAACGAGTTCGGCGGCGCCAACGCCACCCAGCGCGTGCAGGTGCTGCTCGCCGGCCCGGATCTCGAGATCCTGGCGAAGGCCAACACGAGCATCCTCGAGAAGGCGCACAACATCCCGGGTACAGCCGATGTCGACTCGACCTTGGTCGTCGGCAAGCCGGAGCTCGAGGTCACCGTCGATCGCGAGCGCGCCGCCGATCTCGGGGTGCAGGTGGTCGACGTGGCCACCGCGCTCCAGTTCCTGGTGGCGGGCCAGAAGGTGTCGACCTTCGCCGAGAACGGCGAGCAGTACGAGATCCGTCTGCGGGCCACCGATGAGTATCGCAGCCAGGAGGACAAGCTCCGCCTGCTCAACGTCACGTCGAAGAAGCTCGGCCTGGTGTCGCTCGCCGACGTCGTGAAGATCAAGGCCGGCTCGGGACCCTCCACGATCAACCGCTATCAGCGCGAGCGGCAGGTGACGTTCTTGATGAACGGCAAGCCGGGCGCCGACGAAGGTGCGATCGGTGAGGCGATGATGGCGGCGGTCGCCTCGGAGAACTTGCCGAAGGGGTTCTCGATCCGCCCGCAGGGTCAGACCAAGCTGATGAAGGAGACGGGACTCTCGTTCATCTTCGGTCTGCTGGCGTCGTTCGTGTTCATGTATCTGATCCTCGCGGCGCAGTTCGAGTCTTGGATCCATCCGATCACGATTCTTTTGTCGCTGCCACTCACACTCCCTTTCGCGATATTGTCGGTGATTTTGTTTCAGCAGGCGCTCGACCTCTATAGCTTCCTGGGCATTTTCGTCTTGTTCGGGGTGGTGAAGAAGAACGCGATCTTGCAGATCGACCACACCAACAAGCTGCGTGAGCACAGCGAAGGTGAGCTGCAGATCGCGCTGGCCCGGACCGGCGACGAGAAGGAGAAGCGGGCGATCTCGAAGAAGTTCCGCCTCGACGCGATCATGCAGGGAAACAAGGACCGTTTGCGGCCCATCCTCATGACCACGTTCGCCTTCGTGGCGGGCATGATCCCGCTCGTCACCGCGCAGGGCATCGGCTCCGGCTTCAACCGCGCCACCGCCGGCGTGGTCGTGGGCGGGCAGGTCCTCTCGCTGGTGCTCACGCTGCTGGCGGTGCCGGTCGCGTACTCGGTGTTCGACGATATTTCTGTGCGGTTCTGGCGTGTGGTTGCCTGGGTGAAGCGCAAGCTGAGCTCGGACGCGTCGCCGGCCGTGGAGGTTGGTGAATGATAGCCCTGGCGCTGATCCTGATCGCGCAGACCGAAGACACTGCGCAGCCTGCGCTGACGGCCACACTGGCGGCAGAGATGCCGCGCCCCGTGGCGTCGGTGACCCTGGCCGAGCTGCTGGAGGCGGCGGATACGCAGAACATCGATCGACGCATCAGCGTCGAGCAGCTCCGAAGGAGCGACGCCGAGGTGCGCGCGGCGTGGACAGCGTTGTTGCCGGGCCTCGGAGTGTCGGCGGGCTGGGTTCACAACCAGTATCCCGCGGTGATCCCGGCGGGCCGGCTGGGCCCCGACGAGATCACGATCACGCCGCAGGATCAGCTCGAAGTCGCGGCGCGCATCGATCTGCCGCTGATCGACGCGCAGCGCTGGATGCGCATCTCCATCGCGGAGGCCGCCCGCGAGGGTGTGTCGGCGCGAGAGGCGCTGACGCTCGATCAGGTTCGGAAGGGCGTGACCACCGGCTGGTACTCTTACGCCGCCGCGCTCGCGCTGAAGACCTCGGCCGAGCGATCGGTGCAGGCGGCCGAGGCGCAGTTGAAGCTCCAGGAGATCCGCTCGCGCGCCGGCGCGACCACCGAGCTCGATCTGTTGCGTGCGCGCGCCGAGGTGCAGCGCAACCTGCAGACGGTCGCCGACGCGGTGCGTTTGATCGCGCTGTCGCGTCGCAACCTGCGCACGCTCAGCGGCAAGGATCCGGGCGAAGCGGCGCAGCTCCCCGCCGACAGCCTGCGCCCCGTTGCCCCGCTCTCCGAGCTGGAAGCGCGGGTCGACGACCTCCCGGTGGTCCGCGCCGCCTCGCAGGACGTGCGCGTCTCCGAGAAGGTCTCGACGGCGGCGAAGCTCGTGCTGGTGCCGACGATCGGCGCGCAGTTCACCGAGCGCGTCAGCAACGCGGGCGGCTTCACCGGTGAGGCGGCGTCGTTCAACCTCGGGGTCAACCTGCAGTGGCGCATCGACGTGCCGACCTTCATGAGCTGGGACGTCCAGTCCTCGAACGTGGCGCTGGCGGCCCTGGCGCTGGAGAAGGTGAAGCTGGGCGCGCGCGATCAGATCAACAGCGACTGGCAGAACGTGCAGGCCGCGCTGATCAAGGTCCAGGCGACCAAGGCGCAGGTCGAGGCGGCCGCGCGGGCCCGCGAGGTCGCGAACCTCCGCTACCAGGCCGGCGCCAGCACGCAGATCGAGGTCATCCAGGCCGATCGCGATCTGTTCGGAGCCGAGGTGCAGCAGATCCAGGCCCAGGGCGATCTCGCCTCGGCGCGTGTCTCGCTGCAGATCTCCGCTGGCTTGCCCCTCGAAACGCCCTGAGCCGCCTCGATCCGTTCGTGGCCGGTTGTGCTCGCCGCAGCGCGGCGGTACTCACTCGGATGCGCGATGAGTATCCGCCGGGCCTTCTTTGCCGCCAAACAGTGGAGCGTGTACCGGCTCGACCAGTTCGTCGGGTGGACACCGCTGGTGCAAGTGCCGGTGCTGGTGCTTCTGACGGTGGTGCTGATCCTCGCCTGGTCGCTGGTCCTGCGGCTGGTCGCAGGGCCGACGCGGGGCGCGCTGTGGTGGACGCTCACGCGGTTCATGGATGGCGGGACCTTCGCGCTCGATAGCGGCCGCGGCGTGCGCCTGGTCGCCGTGGGCGTGACCGCGAGCGGCATCCTGCTCCTGTCGCTGCTCACCGCGACGATCGCGTCGAAGCTCAGCGAGCGCATCCAGGATCTGCGGCTCGGGAAGAGCCCGGTCGTCGAGCGCGACCACATCCTGATCCTGGGCTTCGACTCGAAGGTGCCGCTGATAAGCTTGGAGCTGGCCCGCTCGCACCAGCGCCTCAAGCTCGTCACGCTCGCGGCGGAGGACAAGACGCGCCAGGAGGGGCTCTTGCGGCGCGTGCGGCAGACGGTGGGCGCGCGGGTCAAGATCATCTGCCGCACCGGTGATACGCGATCGGAGCTGGCCTTGCATCGGGTCGGCGTGCGCAACGCCCGTTCGATCGTGGTGCTGGCGCCGAGCGGGCTGGGCGAAGAGGCGGCGCTGCGCTTCACGCTCTCGACGCTGCTCGCGGTGCGCAGCGCGTGTGGGGCTGGTTTTCGAGGGCGGATCATCGTCGAGGCGCGCCGCGCGAGCCACCGGCCGATCCTCGAGCTCGTCGGCGAGGCGGGCCCGGTCGGCGCGCCGCTGATCCCGATGGAGGTCATCGCCGCGGATGACATCGTCGCGCGCGTGCTCGCGCAGTCGGTGCGCCACGGCGCGGTGTACTTCGCGCTCCGCGAGATCCTCTCGTTTCGTGGGAGCGAGCTCTATCTCGAGCCCATGCCGCGCGAGCTGGTGGGGCAGACGCTGGAGACCGCGCACGCACGCATCAGCCGGGGCATCGTGCTCGGCGTGATGTTCCCCGACGGTCGCTACCACCTGGCGTCGGTGAGAGGCGATCAGATCCTTGCCGCCGGCGATCGTCTCATCGTGCTCGCCCGCGAGAGAGGCGCCGCGTCCGTCGGCGAGTGGCTGCCGCTCCCGCCCGCGGTGCCTACGCCGCGCAACGACGAGCCGACTTTGCCGCGCATCGTGGCGGTGCTGGGCCACAACCGCACCCTCTCGTGCCTGGTGACCGAGCTCGATGCGATCATGCCGGCGAGCACGGTGATGCGGCTGTCGGTGCCCGAGATCCACGACCCCGACGAAGAGCGCGATCTCGCCGAGGCCATCCAGAGGTGTCGTCACGTGACGATCGAGCGGAGGCTCTGGCCGCACGGACAGGTGCGCCGGCCGCCCGCGCTCCTCGAAGAGGCGGACGGCGTGGTGATCCTCGGCTGCGAGGACGCGCAGGATCTCGACGGCGACGCGAGCGCGCTGACCTTGCTCCTGCAGCTGCGCCATGCGCGCCGCAACCAGGCGCCCGCGATCAAGCGCCTGGTCACCGAGGTGCGCGACCCCGCCAGCGCGCAGCAGATCGCCGGCACGTTCGACGACTTCCTGGTGAGCACCGACGTGGTGGCGATGATGCTCACGCAAGCGGCGGTCGAGCCGGACCTCACCGCGGTGTATCGCGAGCTCCTCGATCCGGTCGGCGCCGAGCTGTGCGTGCGTTCGCGCGGATACTATCTCCCCCCTGGCCCTGCGACGTTCGGGACGCTGATGGCGGCGGCTCGAACGCGCGGTGAGATCGCGATTGGATTTTTCGATCCGGCGGCGCCGCCGAGGATCTGTCCCGATCAGCGCGATCCCAACTTCGACGAGCTGGTCTCGCCGATCCAGCTCAACCCATCGCGGCACGCGCAAGTGCCGGTCGACGAGTCGATCTGCGTGCTGGCGATCGCCCAGTCGCTGAGCTGATTACTGTCGCAAGGTCGCGGAGCAGGTCGTGAGATCGTTGCATCGAGCCGCTCACGGAGAACTCGCCCATACTACCGACCGGGATCTGCAGTTCGATGGAAGGCGCCGGCCCGGTCTGCGGGATGCCGTTCAACGTGAAGCTCAACCGCCTGGCCTGGGCTCCCCACCGCGAAGTTCGCGACGCGGATCCTCGCGCTCGGTCCGGCGTCCGGGTCGCCCGGCGCGGTGGCGGCGTCATCGTTGGCCGCGGTAGCGGCGCCGGCAGTCAGGCGTAAACTGATGGCGGCTCTGAGTTGCATGGTCACTCCTATTTTCGCTTCTTCATTTCGCGCCCGATCTCTTCGTTGAGCGCCTTCAAGAGCTCGCTGGCCGTGCGCTGGACCTCGGGGCTCACCTGCTCTTCCTCGGTGATGTCGGTCCGGCGGATGTTCTCGACCAGCTGAAGGTCGATCTTCTTGCGCAGCTTCGCGGTCGCTCGCCGCTCCCGCGCGCGCTTCAGGCCGCCCATGAAGCGCGGCCACGCGAAGGCCGGCGCGTCCATCTGGCCGAGGATCTGGTAGCTCGAGAACGCGAGCAGCGCGAAGAGGATCGCGGCGAACGTGCTGCGCATGACCACCATGGCCAGGGTGAGCGCGAGCGCCACGAGGAACGAGGTGCGCACCGACCGCTCGCGGCCGTGCGTGAGGTCGCGGCGGAAATAGCCGTGATAAAAGACGCTGCTCCCGTCGAGCGGATAGACCGGCGCGAGGTTCACGAGGCCCCACACCAGGTTGATCGCCAGGAGATCCTGCACCAGGAGCCAGACCCAGAACGTCGGGATCGGATCACCATCGAGGAGCTGATAACCGAGCAGATCGACGCGAAAGCCGAGCCGCTCGACGATCACGATCACGATCCCCGCGAGCAAGAAGCCCGCGAACGGGCCGGCCGCAGACACGACGATGTGCTGCCGCGCGGTGAGTGGTCGTCCACCGGCCTCGGAGATCGCCAGCCCGAACATGCCGGCGAGGCAGACCTTCGCGCTTCGCCCGAAGCGCTTGTAGGCCCAGACGTGACCGAGCTCGTGGACCAGGATGGAGAGGAAGACGGCCGGCACCCAGATGCCGACCGAGAGCAGCGTCGCGCCCTTGCTCAGCGAGAGAAAGAGCGTGCCGATCCAGAACCAGGGGCTGACGCGCACCGGCACGCCCGCCAGCGAGAAGCGCAGGTCGAACCGGCTCTCGGGTGGTTCTGCGAGAATCTCCACCGCTTCGAGAATCTATCACACAAGCTTGCCGCGGCGCTTGAGCAGTGCGCGCGCGCGCTCCAGCGTCTCCTGGCTGGCTCCCCACCCGAGAAACAGAGTCTCGATCATCGCTCGCCCGAGCGCGGGCGAGCGTCGCGCGCGGGGCTCGACCCGATCCCGCCGGCGGAGGTGATGCAGGCCATGCATCGCCGCCCACGCCAAACGCGTGCGGGCCTGGGCGTCCCCAGGCTCCAGCGCCCCTCGCTCGGCAGCCACGCCCAGCGCCTGCGCGACCGCAGCCAGGAGCGGTCCCAGCGTCGCCTCGACCGTGGCGAGCGCCGCCGCATCGAGCTGCGCCTCGGGCGCGGAGAGGAAGGCGTCGATGAGGCCGTGCCGCGCAGGGTGGCGGACGGGACCCTCCAGGAACACGTCGAGCGCGATCCACACCCGGGCCAGCGCCTCGGCCCGTGACTCCGAAGGGAAGTCGAGCTCAGCGGTGATCTCGCTCGCCAGCTCGGCGATCGCGCGGGTCTGGAGCGCGACCACCAGCTCGGTTTTACCCGGGAAGTATCGGTACAGCGCCGACGTCGCCAGCCCGAGGTCTCCGGCGAGCCGCTGCAACGTCAGCGCTTCGAGACCGGACTCGACGACCAGCTCCGTGGCGGCGTCGAGGATCGCGTCGATGCGCACCGCGCGCTTCTGGGTGACGTGATCGGAGGTCATGGCCGGAAAAAAGTGAACCACGTTCACATTACGTATGGAAGTCCGGACAGAAAAAGTGAAAGATGTTCACAAATGTACGACATCGTCATTCGCGGCGGGACTCTCATCGACGGCTCGGGCGCGCGGGCCGTGGAAGCGGACGTGGCGATCGACGGTGCGCGCATCACGGCGGTGGGGCGCGAGGTGGGCCGCGGGAAGCGCGAGATCGACGCCCGCGGGCAGCTCGTGACCCCCGGCTTCGTCGACGTGCACACCCACTACGACGCGCAGGCCACCTGGGACGCCGAGCTCACGCCGTCGATCTGGCACGGCGTCACCACGGTGGTGATGGGCAGCTGCGGCGTCGGCTTCGCCCCGGCCCGCCCCGATCGCCACGAGTGGCTCATCAACCTCATGGAGGGCGTCGAAGACATCCCTGGGGCGGCGCTGTCAGAGGGCATCAAGTGGGGCTGGGAGAGCTTCCCGGAGTATCTCGATGTGCTGGAGCGCCTGCCGCACGCCCTCGATATCGGCACGCAGCTCGCGCACGGTCCGCTGCGCGCCTACGTGATGGGCGAGCGCGGCGCGGCGAACGAGCCGGCCACCGCGGACGACGTCGCGCAGATGGCGCTCCTCTTGCGCCAGGGCCTCGAGGCCGGTGCGCTCGGCTTCTCCACGTCGCGCACGATGCTCCACAAGGCCAACGACGGGCGCCCCGTCCCCGGTACGTTCGCCGATCGAAACGAGCTGTTCGGTCTCGGCCGTGCGCTGCGCGACGCGAATGCCGGCGTGTTCCAGATCGCCGGCGAGCACGCCTCGATGCCGGAGGAGCTCGACTGGATCGAGGCCCTGGCCCACGAGATCGGCCGCCCGGTCACGTTCAACCTCAGCCAGATCGATCAGAGCCCCGAGCTTTGGCGGAAGCTGATCGAGCGCCTCGATCGCACCACCGCGCCGATGCACGCGCAGGTCGCCGGCCGCGCGATCGGCCTGATCATGAGCTTCGACGGCTCGGCCCACCCGTTCCTGGCGTATCCCAGCTTCCACGGCGTGCCGCGCGAGGCGCTGCGCGACGACCCGGCGGTGCGCGAGAAGATCCTCGGCGAGACCCCGCTCGATCTCGGCGAGTTCGCCAACTTCATCGCGCGCAGCTACGACAAGATGTTCATCGTGCGCGATGTGCCCGACTACGAGCCGCCGCCGGAGTCGAGCGTCGCCGCGATGGCCGCGCGCGCCGGCGTGCGTCCCGAGGCGATGGCCTATGATCACCTGGCGGCCGGCGGGAACCTGTATTTCCCGCTGTTCAACTATGCCGGTGGCGATCTCGACGTGGTGCGCGCGCTGCACATGCACCCGCGCACCGTGATGGGCCTGGGCGACGCGGGCGCGCACTGCGGCGTCATCGCCGACGGCGGCATCCCGACGTTCATGCTCACCCACTGGACGCGCGATCGCACCCGCGGCGCGATGATGCCGATCGAGCACGTCATCCACCGGCAGACGCGCGCGACTGCGACGCTGTTCGGGCTCCACGATCGCGGGCTGGTGGCGCCGGGGATGAAGGCCGATATCGCGGTGTTCGATCACGGCAAGCTCGCGCTGGGACCGGCGCACATCGTCCATGATCTGCCGGCCGGCGGGCGCCGCTTGATCCAGCGGGCGAGCGGTTACTCGGCCACCCTGGTCAGCGGCACGGTCATCGTCGAGAACGACACGCCGACCGGCGCGCGGCCCGGCAAGCTGGTGCGGGGCGCTCAGGCGTCCGCGAGGTGAGTCGAGACTCGGGCGGTGGGCGTCGGCGCCACGTCCGCCAGCGCGGCCTCACTGAGCAGCGCTCGAGTCTCCGCCGTGAGCTGCGCGAGATCACCACCCTCGAAATAGGTGAGCGCTTTGCGCGCGACCATCGGGTTGAACGCAGGACCGAACAACGCGCGCGAGGAGCCGAGGATATCGGGTAGGCCGACCCCGGCGCGCAAGAGGGCGGCGACATCGAGATAGTCCTTCGCTTCGACCCGCTGCAGCAGGGCCTTGAGCTTGGTTCCTCCGAGATCGAGCAGCGACGCGACGCGAATACGATGGCTGCCGAGCTCCTCCGGTTGTCCGACCCTGCCGAAGTCGATCCCACCGAAGAACGAGAGCTTCACGGGGCCGCCGCGATCCACCGAGACTGTCAGCCCCTGCGCCGACTCATCGAGGACTTCCGCATTTCGAAGGAGCTTCAATCGTGGGTCGAGCGTGCGTCGATCCAGCAGCGCATCGGAAAAAAAGTCGAAGTCGATGGACACCCGATGCCCCAGCCGGAGCGCGAGCGCAGTGCCGCCGTACAGGACGAACTGCTCACTCACCGTGCCGAGCTCGTCGAGCAAGGTGCGCTGAGGCGAGGGGAGTATGTCGAGGCGACCCTCGAACGTTCTCACTGCGGAACCCGTCGCTCGGGCATCGGAGGCGGGGGGTTAGAACCGAAGAACATGTTCCAGAACCCCCACGACCGGCGATCCAGAACACCGGGAGGCGCTTCCCTCAGCGCCTGCCGGAGCGCGTCGTCGCCGATGATGGCTCGCGTCGCAACCACGTCCTCCCATGTTCCGAGCTGCATCAGCTGACACAGGACCAGCGTGGTGCGCGCGAGAGCCTCATCCGAAGAGAGCCACCACGCGTACCGGGCGGCGAGGCGTCGCATGAGCTCATCGCGCGCCACCGTGCGACCTTATCAGACTTGATGCTATAAGGCCGTCCGTGAAGGTTCGCTTCTTCTTCGATTTCCTCTCGCCGTACAGCTATCTCGCGTCGGCGCTGCTGGCGCGGAGCCCCGAGTACGGGAACATCGCGCTCGATTATCGCCCAGTCGTCTTCGGGAGCATCCTCGGAAAGCTCGGGACCAAGGGGCCCGGAGAGATCCCGGCGCGAAGAAAGCACGGCCTCGCCGATCTCTTGATGCTGGCTCAGCACCACGGGATCCCGCTGATCGGGCCACCCGCGCACCCGTTCAACTCGATCTACGCGCTGCGCTCGGTGAGCGCAGTGGCCGACCCGGTGAAGCAGGCGGCGCTCGTGCATTCGTACTTTCGCGCGGCGTGGGCCGAGGGAAAGAGCCTCGAAGATCTCGGCGTGCTCAAGCAGTGCTTGAACGACGTCGGCATCGAGCAGGATCCCGAGGCCGCGGCCACCACCCGCGAGAGCCGCGAAGCGCTCAAGAAGAACCTCAACGAGCTGCTCGAGCTCGGGGGCTGGGGTGTACCCACTTTCATGGTCGAGGACGTGATGTTCTTCGGTCATGATCGGCTGCCGCTGTTGCGCGCCTATCTGGATCAGAAGACCACGCTCGATCGGCCGCTTCTGGCGGACATGCTGTCGCGCCCGCAACCCGGGCGCATCGTCTAATTTGGTCGCTCAGCTCCAGCGCGCGAGGAACAGCTCGCCGCCCGGGCGCAGCTCCATCAGCGTGTTGTGCGCGCCGTAGCGCTTGGCAGAGACGTACGCCGGCTCGCTGCTCCAGGTGACTTCCGACGAGGTCACGCGGCCGTTGGTGCCGAAACGAACGGTGACTTCTTCGCTGTAGTTGTTCACCTTGCCGAGCCGATCTCCGTCGCGGTCGAGTATCCCGGCCGCACCGTCGGCAGATCGGTGGTGCGACCGAAGAAGCCGAGCGTCTTGGCCGCAGTCGCCGCGACCCACGTTACAAGCGGCGCGGACCTCGGGGTGAGTCCAGCCGATCGGGCGCGCCGGATCGGCGATGACGAGCGTGGACAGCCCGCGCGCGCCGAAGTCGGACAGGTATCCCAGCGGATCATCGGTGCGCGCGGCCGGCACGCGCAGGTCGCGGCTCCGCACCTCGAGGTCGAGCGCGCCGCGCGCCGCGCGTCTTCGGTCCCCAGAGGCCATCGGCGGTCGCGTTGTAGAGCTCGAGGCGGCCCAGCGTGTACTGGAGCGCGCGCAGGCGCTTCCCTCCGGCGGTCGAGCCGAGGGCGACACCATCCCGGCGGGCGGTGTCACCGCGGCTTCGCGGAGCGCGCCCAGCTTCGTCGCGACCGGTCATCTCGGCCACGAACTCGTTGCGGGTCACGGTCGGCACCGAGATAGTTATCCCACCCATACCTACAGGTGGAGACGACGACGATCACCGATCACTACGACTACCTGCTGCGGCCCGTGCCGGACGACCGCGCCCGCGTCCCCACCCGGATGGCGGTGCGGAACCTGCGGCTCGAGCGGGTGTCGGCGGCCCGCAGCGGCGATCGCCTGTACCTGGTCGGCCGCGGCGTGGTCTACGGCAGCGAGCCGCCCGAGCAGCACCTGGTTTTGCTGGGCCAGGACAACGTCTGGGGCTCGATCGCGACCGCGCCACCGGATGTCGAGCAGGAGTGCGGAGGCGAGATCGGCACGCTGGTCCTGAGAGCCCGCCGGTGCTCGGCGCGGCCCTCCTCGACGAGCCGGTCTTGTGTCGCAACGTCATCACCACGATGGAGTCCGGGTCCCAGGCGATCGCGCTCGCGGGACCGCGCGGCCGCACCGGCCTCGCGGTGACGGAGCTCGCCTGGCGCCCGGCCGGCGGGGTGTGGAGCAGGATGGATCTGTCGACCACCGACGCGCAGGCGATCGGCAGCGTCGGCAACGTCATCGTGGTCTCGACCAAGGGACGCACGGCTTCGATCTTCGACGTCGAGCCGTCGCGACCCGACATCCCACCGCCATGTGTCACAGCATCGCGACCGGCGTGAACATGTATCACCTGGTGCCGATCGGACCGAGCCGACTGTTCGTCGGCGGGCTCGATCCCCGCGCGGTGATCCTCGATTTTGCCCGCCGATCTGGAGAAAAATAGCCCCGCGTGATACTTCGGCTCTCGATTTGACCGATCATTCTCCCACCGTTCCGCACGCGGTGAAGACGATGCCCATCCGCTCCCTGCGGGTCGAGGTGACCAAGGGGCCCGACGCGGGCAAGAGCATCCGCGCGGCGTCCGACACGCTCTCGATCGGCTGCGCGCCGACCAACGATCTGGTGCTCACCGACGACACGGTCTCGCGTTATCACCTCGAGCTGCGCCGCATCGACGATCGAATCCTGATGCAGGATCACGGCTCGACCAACGGCACGGTGCACGGCGCGGTGCGCGTCGATCGCGGCTTCATCACGCCGGGCGCTTCGCTGGTCCTCGGCAAGACCACCATCAAGATCGAGGAGGGTGATCGCCCGATCGACGTCGAGCTCAACGCCGACGGGATGGTCGGCGCGGTCCGCGGAAAGTCGCCGGAGATGCGCCGGCTGCTCGCGAGCCTCGAGCGCATCGCGAAGACCGACGCGCCGGTGCTGCTCCTCGGCGAGACCGGCACCGGCAAGGAGGTGATGGCGCACGCGATCCACGAGGCGTCGCCGCGCGCCGCGCACCCCTTCGAGACGGTCGACTGCGGCACGCTGCTCCCGATGCTGGTGGCGAGCGAGCTCTTCGGTCACGAGAAGGGCGCGTTCACCGGCGCTGATCGCCAGCACATCGGCGCCTTCGAGCGCGCCGCGGGCGGGACGCTCTTCCTCGACGAGATCGGCGAGCTGCCGCTGGCGCTCCAGTCGACGCTGCTCGGCGTGCTGGAGCGCAAGAGCTTCCGGCGCGTGGGTGGCAAGGCCGCGATCGCCGCCGACGTGCGGGTGGTCGGCGCGACCCATCGCGATCTCCGCAGCGAGGTGAACGCCGGGACCTTCCGCGAGGATCTGTACTATCGCCTCGCGGTGGTGCTCCTGCGCATCCCACCCTTGCGGGAGCGCACCGAAGATATCGCGATCCTGGTCGAGCATTTCCTCCGCGAAGCCGGCCACGATGGGCCGATCGAGGACATCATCTCGGCCAGCTCGCTGGCGACGCTCTCGAAGTATCACTGGCCCGGCAACGTGCGCGAGCTCCGCAACTTCGTGGAGGCCGCGCGCGCGATGGGTGAGGCGCCCGTACTCACCAGCGACGGTGAGCGGCGGATCGCCTCGGCGAGCAGCTTCCCCTCGGTGGCGATCGAGGAGCTGATCGGACGGCCGTACAAGGGCGCGCGCGAGATCGTGCTGCAAGAGTTCGAGCAGATCTATCTGTCGCGCCTGCTGGAGCGCTGCGCAGGCAACATGTCGCAGGCGGCGCGCGAGGCGAAGATCGATCGCTCGTATCTCATCCAGATGGCCAAGCGTATCGGCTTGAGATGAGTCGCTATCGCATCGAGCGCACCCTGGCGCGCGGAGGCACGGCCGAGATATCCGAGGCCGTCCTGCTCGGCGAGCATGGGTTCGAGCGGAAGGTCGTGCTCAAGCAGCTCCTCGAAAGGAAGAACGACGACGAAGATAGCTTCATCGACGAGGCCAAGATACTCAGCCGGCTCCATCACCCCGGCATCGTGAGTGTGCTCGATTTCGGCGTACAGGATGACCGGCCTTTCCAGGCGCTGGAGTGGGTCGACGGGACGGACCTGCACGATCTCAGCGATCGGGTGAAGACGATCCCGGTCGATATCGCGCTGGGTATCGCGCTCGAGCTGGCCGAGGCGCTCGATCATGCGCACCGCGCCCTCGACGTCAGCGGACGGCCGCTCGGGCTGGTGCATCGCGACGTCACGCCAGACAACGTGCTCCTGTCGTGGGCGGGCGAGCTGAAGCTGGCCGACTTTGGCATCGCGCGCGCGCACCAGCGGCTGGTCCAGACCCAGGTCGGGGTGGCGAAAGGGAAGCTCGATTTCATGGCGCCGGAGCAGGCGCTGGGCTCGACCGT
>Ga0105047_10002710_pt1 | contig 31426 bp, 22 predicted proteins | sample MAT04_FD_78384 | JGI IMG/M metagenome (GOLD analysis project Ga0105047, IMG submission 78384) | Freshwater microbial communities from Lake Fryxell liftoff mats and glacier meltwater in Antarctica - MAT-04 (megahit assembly) | ecosystem: Environmental > Aquatic > Freshwater > Ice > Liftoff... | reverse complement strand
TGTCGCTGGCGTCGGCCGGCGTGGCGTCGGTCGCCCACGGATAGCGGTACGCTTCATCCGGGGCCTGCAGCCGCTCCCCCCACAGGCTGCGCGTCCACTGGCGCACATGACCAACCATGTCGCAGCAGCCATAGGGACTCTGGTCCGCCCGGCCGTCCACGGGCGCCGTGCCCGTGCCGCCGTGATGCGAGCGTCCCTCTTCCCAGGCATCGCCCCAGGGATAGAGGCGTGCGTCCGTGCCGCGCGCGGCCTTTTCCCACTGCGCCTCCGTCGGCAAGAGACAGCGTATCCCAGTTTGCGCGCTCAGCCATTGGCAATAGGCGACCGCCTCATACCAGGTGACGCCAGCCACCGGATGGGTGCGTTTGGCGGCAGGCACGGTTTGCCCATCCCATTCGAGGTCTGGCCCCACCAGTTGCCGCGTGGCGCGCACATACGCGGCATAGTGCTCGTTGGTCACCAGGTATTTGCCAATGCGAAAGCTCGCCAGCACGAGCTCGAACTGGGGGGTCTCATAGGGCGGGATGCCCGCGGCCGGCACGCTGCCCATGCGAAAAGGACCGGCGGCGACGGCGACGGTCGCAAATGGCAATGGCGCACGCGGGGCATCGGGTTGATCGGTGATCGCGCCCGGTAGCGGCAGCACCGCAAAGTCCAGCGCGGCATAGTCGGCTACCCACATTTGGAGATGTGGATTGCTCGAGTTTGAAACCAGCGCCACCTGTGCCAGACGGACAAAGCCGCCGTCCTGCGCTGCGGCCCAGCGAATCAGCGCATAGACAATCTGAATCAGCGTGCGATCCTGCGTGGGAACAATATGTTCTAACTCGGCGTCAAGCCCGATGCGCACCATTTGGCGCAGGTCATCGAAGGTATACCCAGCAAGCAAGGCATTCTGAAGACGTTGGATTTGTTCGCCGGTCGGTGGCATAAGCGTTTCTGGCAGCAAGGTCGGGATGAGGCGGTGCTGGCCTCAGTATAGTGCGGAGCGACGAGATCGTCAAACACCTCGATTTTGCCCCAATTCACGGGTTCACCACACGCACAGCGCACACCCATCCCTTACACGGACGACTCAAGGTCCGCCAGTGACGCCCCGAGGTAGTGCACAAAGCGATCGACGTCGGGCATGATCTCACGGCACGCGGTGGCGCTGATGGTCAAGGTACCGTCGTAGGAGAAGATGGTGATCAGCAGGCCCACGCCATCGTAGATGGGCGTCATGCCCATGTTGGCGACCATGGGCGCGCCATGCAGATACACGGGGCGCTGGGGTCCGGGAATATTGGTGATGACGCAGTTGAAGATCGGGTTGATCTTTGCCGTGACGTGCGATCCGGCATAGAGGCGCGCGGCGACGCTCGCCAGTGAAAATGGAATGAGCTGGGCGCCGTCGATCAGCCCCTGCGCATCGATAGCCTGGTGATAGGCCTTGCTCTGGCTGACGCCGGCATGGATCCGCTGCAGGCGGCGTAGCGAGTCCGCCTCATCGGTCGCCAGATCGACGAGGATGGCAGAAACCTGGTTGCCCATGGCCGTGGGTGCGTGTGCCGGCCGGGTCGAGATCGGCATCATCGCGATCAATGGGCGCAGCGGCAGATCGTCTTGCTCCCCTAGATAGCGCCGCAACGCGCCGGCGCACAAGGCGAGGAGCACGTCGTTGACCGTGCACCCCGGCGCCAGCCCCCTGACCGCTTTGACGCGCGCCAGCGGGATGGCGACACAATCCCACACGCGGTGGGCGCTGACGGGGACGTTTAGCAAGGTGTGCGGCGCAGTGTAAAGCCCCGGCAGCGCGGTGGCGCCGGCGACGTGCGGTACGAAGGGCAGCTTCACAGCAGAACGAACTGTAGCCGCCAACAGATCGAGCGCCTTGAGCGGCCAGTATAGAAAATCCGCCGCGGCGCGGGCAAGCACGTGCAAGTCGCCAGGCGCGGACGCCGGCTGCCACGCCACTGGGGTGCTGGCGGGCGGCAGATCCGGCGTGGCGTCCAAGAGCACGCCGAGCATGGCGCCGCCGGCCAAGCCGTCGATAGCGGCGTGATGGACCTTGGCGATGAGCGCGCACGACGCTGGTGCGATGCCATCGACCGTCTGCAGGCCCTCGACAAAGGTCATCTCCCACAGCGGCCGGCCGCGGTCGAGCGGGCGGCTGACTACCTGGGCCATCAGCTCGCGCAGTTCCCGCCACCCGCCTGGGTGCGGCAGCGTCGCATGGTGCAGGTGCAGGTCGAGGTCGAAGGCGGGGTCGTCGATCCAGTAAGGCTTGCCCAGGGCCAAGGGTACCATGACCAGGCGCTCGCGGTAGGTGCGCACCAGGTGCAGGCGCGCGGCGACGTGGGCGCGAAAAGTGAGAAAATCAAGCGCGGCGCCGCTACTTGGTCGCTCAAAAATGGAGAGACCAGCGACGTGCATCGGCGTGCGCGGGCTTTCCAGGTAGAGAAAGGCGGCGTCCAGGCCGGAGAGTGGGTTCATGCGGGATTGGCGGTGGTGGGTGGAGTAACGATCACGCGCGTGCCTCAGACAGATAGACTCGTAAAAAGACATTGTCGCGCATGGCGAGGGTGTGTGCAAACAAGCGGCGGAGTGGGGGGTTGCCGCCGGCAGCGGCGTAGCTATACAATTCCTGGGCAAGGGTCCCATCGGCGAAGCTCATACCGTAGATGTCAGGGCTGATCGGTTGGCGATCGGCGGCCTGGCAAGGCGATCTCACCAGCGACGGCCAGTACATTGGGTTGGCCCTCAATGTGGAAACGCACATGGGCGAAGTGGTGACCGGCCGCATCTTTGTGGACGGTTTTGCGGCGACATACAGCGGCGTGGTGCGCGAAAACGGCACGATCGAGTTTACATGGCAGTCGCGGCGAATGGCGGGCGAGTTGCGCGGGGTAATGGGGGCAGACGGCCAGACGATGACCGGCACGCTGCGCAATCGGGGCAGCGGCGCGCGGGTAAACGGCAGCTTTGCGATCGACCGCCGCCTTTGACGGCCCCTGCCTTTGACCATCTACGGTCCTGACTCCGTCAAGAGACGAACGGCGGCGGCGAGACCGGGGTCGTCATCCCCTGTGAACTGATCCCAGTCACTGCCGGGGACGGCCAGGTCCGGGTGGAGGCCAACACCTTCGAAACCGGTGTCGTCGGGGAGGCGAAAGACCTGCGTGGCGATCCAGACGGCGGAGCCGTCTTCGAATTCAAAGTAATCGATGATCTCGCTGTTGCCGGCGGTCGGCTGCCCAACCAGATCGGCGCGCCCTTGCTGCTGGAGCATGCCGGCCAGCATCTCGGCGGCGGATTCGGTGCCGCGGCCAATGAGAAAGACCAGGGGAGTCGTCTGCGAGTTGCCGGTGGGCTGCGCCACGGCGACGAAGCGCTGGCTGATGGCGGCGCCCTCCTTGAGCCGGCCGATTTCGCCCTGTGTAAAGAAGCCGGCAATCTCCACCATTTGATCGGTGAACCCACCGCCATTGGTGCGCAGGTCGACGACAAGGCCGTCCAGATCGCCTCCGCGCATGAGGTCCTCGATGATCACCTGAAAGACACCAACCACGTCATCTTGGAAAAAGGTCGAGAGCATGATATAACCGATCAGCCGGTCGCCGGTCAGGGCCGTGGGCAGGAGGTTGCCCACGGCCACCGGAATGGCGGCGTCGATCTGCGCACGATTCAACGTTATGTCACGTTCCTGCTGGCCGGGGGTGCGCACGGTCAAGGTGACCGGGCTGCCGGCTGTGCCCCGGATCAGGTCGAGGCGCAATTCGCCGGCCGGACCGACGACCGCCACGCCATCGACGGCTAGAATGTGGTCATGGGGGAGCAGCCCGCCCATGGCGGCGGGGCTGCCGGGAAAGAGATCGAACACATAGGCATAGCCCCCGTCGGGATTGACGCCCAGGTAGGCGCCAATCCCGACATAGCCGGCCACCCCTTCGATTTCCCGTTGTTCCTCCGCCACGCGCTGCGGCGACAGGAAAGCCGAATGGTCGTCGCCCAGCTGCAGAATGACGTCGTCCAGCAGGGCATAGAAGGCATCGTCAGTCAGGCCACGGGCAATTTCGTTGGCAACCGTCAAGCGCTGGGCTGGCCAATCGACGCCGTTGAAATCCGGGTAGACATAGCGATCCGCCACGGTCTGCCAGAGTTGCCCCCACATGCGCTGCTGGCGCGCGGCGCTGGCAGCAGCTACCGTGGGCACATCCGGCGGCGCCGTGATCGAGGTTGGCGGTTCGGCGGCCGGCGCCTGGATAGGCCGGCACGCCACGAGGGCGGAAAGCAGCACGACATAGACCAGCATTCTGATCCAGGTCGCCCCGCCCTTGGGAGGTCTCAACCAGCGCATCAAGCGACTTCTCCTTGCACGTAGGCCACGCTACCGGCATGACAAGCGAGTGCTGTCACACCGGTGGCGATGACCGACAAGATTGGCAATGGTCGTGCCGAGCGGCCCCCTATTGCCGGAGCACGAGCGGCAGGAAGAGCGGATTGGGGCCACCGGCGCCGACCGGTGTGCCCAGATCTATCGTTTTGCGTTGCTCCAGGGCAACCTGTTCGCCGCTACCCTCATCATACAACACCTGCGCACGGATGCCCACCAGGCCCAGCGCGCCTGCCACTTTGGTAAAAGTGGCGGAAACCTGGCCCTGGTCGTTGGTTGTGGCGCGGATCACTTCGTTGCCGCCGTCCAACGTGCCCTGCTGCGCATCGCCCTCGACGCCGATCAGCACGATCTGATTGGCCAACGGCGTGCCCCAGCGGTCACGCACGGTGGCGGTCGCCGTAGCCGGCACGCCGTCGACGGGGAGGGCGCCGGGAGCCACCACCAGTTCGAGCGCATCGGCCAGCGGCGCACGCACGTAGAGGGTCGTCGTCGCCGTGGCGGCGCCCGAACTGGCCGTGATCAAGGCGTCGCCCTCGCCGGGGCCGGTGGTGAAGTTGATCTGGATGCGTCCTTGTTTGGTAAAGGCGTTGGCGACGTCGAGGCTGCCTTGAGTAGCGGCGAAAGTCACAGGCGTGCCGTCAGCCACATCATTGCCCAGTTCGTCCTTGACGCGTACGTCGAGCAAAGCGACGTCGGCGCCATCCGGGCGCAAGGCAAGGTTGCTGTAGCGGTTGTCGATCAGGATCTGCGTGGCCGGGCGATAGCGATGGAAGGTGACGGTGTCGCTGTCGCTGATCGCGCCGCGATCGGTCTCGATAAAGGCGGCGGTGACTTCCGCCGTTTCACCGCTGGCGGCGCCGGGCCAATCGGGATAGACCGTCAAATAGTGGACGACCGTCGCCCCTGCCGGCACCGAGGTACAGCCAAGCTGGTCCCAGTCCCAATCGTAGCTCCAGCCATTGGGGAGCGACACATCGCCGTCGAAGCAGTGCGCGACGTTGTCGCTGTTGGTCACCCAGAAGGGCACCGCCACCGGGTTGGCGGGGTTGCCGTCGTGGTCGAAGTCCTTGGGCAGGGCGTCGACGGCCAGCGGCTGGAAGCTGTAGGGCACGGCGTCGGCGCGCGTGAAGTCGACGGCCCCAGCGGTGCCACGCACCCACAGGTAGCCGGCGCCCACGCCGGGCGTCAGGAAGTCGGGCAGGCCAAAGATGCCGTCGCCCGGCAGTTGGTCGCTGTGGGAGCCGTCATCATAGAGCGTGAATTCGGCGCCAAAAGGCGTGCCGTTGGGGCGCTGGAACCAGCCGGTGAGCGTGTTGGTGTCGGTGGCGCGGTGCAGGTTGAGTTGCAGGGGCGCGACGCGGTTGGCCGTGAGCAGCCGTTGGCCCAGGCTATCCGCCTGCAGGCTGCTGGCGGCAAAGGCATTGAAGGAGAAGGTGGCCTCACCGCTGGGGCCGGCGGTGACGTCGGCCTGCCACAGGCCGGTGCGCCCATTGAGTTGCACCTGCACATACTGCACCAGGCCCAGGTTGAGGCAGAGCACGTTGACCGTGTCGGCACAGTCGACGGCGACACCAGCGGGGTCTTTGACGGCCAGCGGCGCCACAGTACCGCTGTAGCCGGTGAGCAGGAAGCCGATGCTATCCATCAGGCCATCGGCCTGGATCTTGTAGGTCTTGACCGGTTGCGGCGGCGCCGGCGTGAACTTGTAGCCCATGCCGTTGAAGGCGCCGAAGACGTCCTTGTTGCTCACAAGCAGCTTGTCGGTCGATCCCGGTAGCGGGAAGATCGAGACCTGGCGCAGCCCAATCTCGGCGCTGGCGGCTTCGTTGCGCAGGCGGTCGTAGAGATAGCGGATTTCGCCGGTCTGGAAATTGAGCCAGACCTGGTACGCACGATAGGCCGTGCCACCGCCGCCGTAGTTGGCGATCCCCTGCGTGGAGATAATGTACCAGTCATTGATGCCCAAGCCGGCGGTGTAGACGTGGACCTGGGGGCCGAATTCGGCGACGCTGGCCGGGGCAACCGCATCGCCGGCATTGGGCGCGGCGGCCAGCCGTGGCGGAAAGGGAATGTAGGCCCACTGCATGTCGGTGGCAAGATTGTCCAGATATTTGAAGTAGAAGCGAAAGTTGCAGAACTGCGCCGTGCCAAAGCAGGGGTTCATGGCGATGGTGCCATCTTCGGTGACGCCGACCACCGAGGTAGAGGCGCCATAGTAGCTGAAGGGCTGGGGCAGGTTGATCTGTTTGAGCGCGACATCGAGTTGGCCGGCATCCTGGCCCAGCGACTCGGCCGGGAACCACTGGTATTCGCCCGCTTCCAGGCGATCCCAGCGGTAGGTGAACTTGTTGGAGACGTAGTCGCTCCACTTGCCGGCGCCGGCGCTCTGGCTGAGCTGGGCGCGCAGGATGGCGGAGGCGTCGCTCAATTGGTTGGGACCGACAAAGAGGAACTGGCCGCCGCTGCCCAACGCCGTGAGCAGATAGGGCACGATGCCGGACGGCTGCGAGCCGTCGGCGGCCAGCCCCAGGTAGGTGGTGGCGTCGCCGCCCACATTGGGCAGCGGGGTGGCGGGTGAGGCACAGCCGCCCATCAGCACAAAGGAGGCACGCACCTGGCGGGCATTGAGCAGTTGCTTGAGCGCCGGCACGCTGGGCGATTGCACGGTCTCGCCGTCGGTGTAGAGCCATGCCTGCCCGCCGCGCTTGTCGGCGACGGCCTGCGCCAGCGGCGCAAAGGCGTTGACATAGCAGCCGGGGTCGGCGGCGCCTTGCGGGGCGAGGGCCGTGACCTGCGGCGCAATGTCGGCGGCAAAGAAGTTGCCGCGGAAGCCTTCCTGCACGTTGCCGCCCGTGTTGTTGAACTTGTAGAGATTCACCTCGATACCCTTGGGGTCGGGCGTGAGGTCGTTGATCTGCTCGATGATGGCCGTCTTGGCGGCTTCGAATTTGGTGCCGGCCATGCTCTTGGAGTCGTCGACGACAAAGGTGAGCTGTTTCCACCAGCGGTAGTCCTCGGGCCGCGGGGCGGCGTCGACCTGCGCGCTGCCGGCAGCCGCAACTTTCCCATTGCCGCCAAAGAAGGGGTTGGCGCGGCCGATGTTCTTGGTCACCGCCTCCGCCGTGCCGCCATCGGTCGGTTTGTTGAGCTTGAGCCACGACCACAGGTAGACGAACGAGGTGCAGGTGTCGTCGAAGATATCGCCATTGGCCGAAAAAGACGGGTCGGTGTAGACCTGCTGCAACAGGGCGTGGCCGTGGGCAACGCGGTCAAAGGGAGCGTTGGTGACGCCGGCCGTCGTGCGACCGTCGTTGCTGTTGTCGTTCAGATCCCAGAGCATGGCCGCAATGGCGAGTTCATTGCGGTCGGAGAGCAGGCTGACCATGCGCGTCGAGTCGTATTGTTCCAGGTCGACCACAATGCCGCTGTTGCCCGACGCGTTGAAGTCGAGGTAGAAACTGGGGTCGGTGTGCCCTTTGGCGGCGCGCACGGCGCTCTGGAAGTAGTCGGGGTAGCCCTCGCCCCACGCCAGCTCAAGATCGCTGACGAGCGTGTCGATGTTGTGCGGGCCGCCGCTGTTGTCGTCGCAACCGTAGTAGTCGTCGGCCATGTGGCCCCATTCGTGCATGATCACCGAGTCATCCCACTGGTCGGGGTCGGAGGGACCATCGGCGATCGTCATCTCGTTCCAGGTGTCGCCGTTGAAATAGGAGCCGCTGTCGCCATAGCCCGGTTCCCAATGCACCTCGGCCTCGCCGTCGAAGATGGCGTCACTGCCGGCGGCGCCGCCACTCTCATTCCAGGTCTGCCAGGCCTCGAAGACGGCATCGGCGATGTTGAAGACGGCGCTCTGTTCAAGATTCAGGTTGAAATCGATGCGGTAGTTGCCGCCGTCCGACTCGACGATGGCACTGTCGTACTCATACACCTCGTCGATCCACGAACTATCCTCGACCATCACCACGTCGTTGCCGTTGACCGTGAGTTCGGCGCGCAGGCGCACGTAGAGTTCCAAGGTGTCGTCAAAAATGCCGTCGTCATCGCAGAAGCTAAAGGCGTAGTTGCCGGCGGCGTCGGTGGTCTTCTCGCCGTAGGTGTCGTCGAAGAGCGTGTCTTCCTCACGCATCTTGAGCTGGGCGAAGCGCACCGGGACACTGCGGTTGGGGGCATAGCCGCTCTGCGTCGGTTCGCGGTCGATGCGCATCACCGTGCCGACGATGTTGAAGCAGGGATCGCCGTTGGGGGCGTGGGGGGCAGCCGCACCGACGGCGTCGTCCACGCGTGTCACCGTCGTGGCCATCTGCGAATGCATGGGGCTGGTGGCGTTGGGGTCTTGGTCGCTGACGGCGATCGTGCCGTCGTCGCCCACCGTCACAAACAAGACGCCGGCCGCCGAATATTGCATCGCGGCGTCGGGTTGATAGCCGGCCACGGCCATCACCGTGTAGACGCCGGCTGCCGCAAAACGCACCTGGCGGGCGCGGCTGACAGTCTGGTTGGGCGCCACCGTGCCCAGATTTTCGGTGGCGTCACCGCCCAGCAATTCGCCACCGTTGGGGAGCGACCATTGCAAGACGAGCGCCGGCGCCGGCAGCAGCGGGGTGGCTTCCAGGGTGAGGTCAACCAACGGCGCGCCGCCGGCGGCCCATTGGGCGTGCAGGGCGACGGTGAGCTGGTGCTTGGCGCCACCGTCGCGGTCGGTCACTTGCAGGCTTTGCGCCTGCGCCGGCACCGTGGGGAGCAGCGCACTGAGCGCCAGGACAAGTGCGGTAAACGCACGCAAGCAACGACGAGCCATGGAGTTGTCTCCTGATCTGAAAATGCTTAGCCGCAAAGAACACAAAGAATGCAAAGACGATTATTGGCGAATGGAGGGCAGGTAGATCATGGCGGCCTCGACGGCGCCGGCATCGCACAGACCGGCAACAGGGCGCCGGGCATCGCGTTGGTCGATCGTGAAGGCACAATCAGCCGCCGGCGTGTGGTTCAAGGCGGCGCTGCCCGGCAGGGGCAGGTGGGTGCGCGTGGGACCTCCGTTGTCGGCCAAGGGCGCCAACGGCAGATTGGCGAGTTTGAGGTCACCGGGTTGGGTCAGCGCAGCACAGTTGTTGTCGTCGGCGACGTTGTTGCCAAAGGAGGTGATCACACCGTCACAGTTGCCGGTCTTGTTGTTGACCAACATGGACTGCTGCAAGAAGAGGCTGCTGGAACCCGCGCCGTCATTGTAGACACCGGCGCCGAACAAGGCCGTGTTATTGGCAAAGGTGACCATGACGACATTGGCGCTGCCGGCGTTGGTTTGGTAGAGCGCGCCGCCGCCGCCATTCGGCGCTTTGTTGCCACTCAACGTCGAGTTGGTGAGATTGAGATTGCAGGTGCTATAGATGCCGCCACCGTTCAAGGCAGAGCCAAGGATGCCGGCGCGATTGTTGCTCAGCGTACTGTGGATAATCGAGAGGAAATTGCCGTTGCAACTGATGCCGCCGCCGTGGATCGCCGCCGTATTGCCGTCAAAAGCGGAATAGGTCACGTCGGTGTCGCTGCCCAGCACCCAGATGGCGCCGCCCTCACCGGCGGTGGCGGTATTGCTGACAAAGGTACTGAAATCAACTTGGAGTTCGCCGGTGGACTCGATGGCGCCGCCGTAGCGAGCGATGTTTCCGGTAAAGGTCGAGTGCGTGACTGTGACCTGGGTGCCGGCGTTGACAGAGAGCGCCCCCCCATCGGCGCCACGATTGCGATCAAAGAGGCTGTCGAGAATTGTCGACGTACCCGCCTGGATGGCGACGGCGCCGCCGATGCCGAAGGTGCCCGACAACTGGTTGTTGACAAAGCTCGTGTTGCGGATGGTGGAGGCGCCGCCTTCCTGGAGGATGGCGGTACCCATGGCGGTCAGCAGTTGGGAAGCGGCCACATTGTCGGTAAAGCTCACATTGGTTACGTCGAGCACGTTGCTGTTCCAGACCACGCCGCCGTTGGCGCCCGTATTGCTGGTGCCTATGCCTACATCCAACAACGTGAGGGTGCCAAAGTTTTCGAGCGGATGGGCGCCGGCAAAAGCGCCGCGGATGAAGGAGAGGTGGCGCACGGTCAGGTGTGCGCCCGTCGACACTTGGAAGAAGGCCGACGCATTGACGCCGTCCAGCACAATCGCGTTGCCGCCGTCAATCGTGTAGTTCGACCCATTCGGCACGGCAATGAAGGAGGTCATGGGAATGGTCTTGGCGCCGCAGTTGAAGGTGATCGTACCCGTGCCGGCGGAGGTGACCGCGTTGCGCAGGGCGGTGTCGGTGGCACAGTTGGTAATGACGGCATCGGCGGCATGCAGCGGTGTGGACCCCAAGGCAATGCATACGGCCAGCATCGCCGCCGTGGCGAATGCGGTCAGACGGACAGGGAAATTGCGTATAAACATGTTCGCTTCGCTCCGTAACGATCAAAAGGTACATTACACGGACTCACGCAGGCGCTAGATTGTGCATCTACCAGGCGAAAGACGCAAAAGCCCCAAATGCTGCGCGCTCGCACGCCAGCAGTGTGCCCCAGAAATTGTCCGGTCAGTGTGATCTACGACACACGATGCGGGCGCGCTTGTGCACGATGGAGGAAGAAAACAAAAAAGGGCTGGCCCCCCCAAAAAAACAGGAGGGCCAGCCCTTGCGACGCAGGGTGCGCCGTTCGGTCTTGCGGCTATACCTCGATGACCAGCGGTAGAATCATTGGCCGGCGCCCGAGTTCGCGTGAGGCGAAGTTTCCCAAGGCATCCTTGATCTTGTTTTCCAACACGGCCGTCGGCGTCTTTTTCTTGAGTACCTTGGTGACCGCATCCTGGGCGCGCTTGATCAGCTCTTCCTGCTCGCGCATGTAAACAAAGCCGCGGCTGATAATCTCCGGCCCGTAGATGACTTCGCCGTCAAACTCGTCGATGGCAACGATACAGACGATGAAACCATCCTGGCTCAACTGCTTGCGGTCGCGCAGAACCACGCTGCCGACATCGCCGACGCCCAACCCGTCCACATAGACATGGCCGCTCGGGATCTCTTCGCCACGGCGCGCTTCAATTGTGCCGCTCGCCGAGAAGTCGCCAAACTCAAGCGGCTGGCCATCTTCGAGCACAAAGACATTTTCCTTGGCCACGCCCATCTGCTCGGCAAGACGCGTGTGCAGCACCAGGTGACGGTATTCGCCATGCACCGGCACAAAATAGCGCGGCCGGGTCAGCTCAATCATGTGGCGGTAGTCGTCCTGCCCGCCGTGACCGCTGACATGAACCTTGCCAAGTTCGTGGTAAAGCACATTGGCGCCCTGCCGGAAGAGATTATCCACCGTGCGGTTGAAGAGTTCTTCGTTGCCGGGAATGGGCGTGGCGCTGAGCACGACCGTGTCGCCCTCGCGTAAGGTAAGCTGGCGGTGGTCGCCGATGCTCATGCGCACCATGGCGCTGGTCGGCTCACCCTGGCTGCCCGTGGCCACGACGACCACCTCGTGCGCCGGCAGCGATTCCATCTCGCCCGCCGTCAGCAATTCGTCCTGGCCGATATCCAGATAGCCAAGCTGAATCGCGATCTTGACGTTGTTGATCATGCTGCGACCCACCACACCGACGCGGCGCCCATGCCGGCGCGACACGTTGATGATCTGCTGGACACGGCCCAGGTTCGAGGCGAAGGTGGCCAAGAGCACGCGCCCTTGGGCTTCCCCAATCACGCGTTCCAGCATGTGTTCGACCGTCACCTCGGAGGGCGTCGTGCCCTCGCGCGTGGCATTGGTGCTGTCACCCATCAGCAGAAGCACGCCTTCATCGCCCCAGCGGCGCAACTTGTCCTCTTCCGTGGGTTTGTGGTCCACCGGCGTCGGGTCAAAACGGTAGTCGCTGGTATGGATGACGCGTCCGGCCGGCGTCTTGACGGCCACGCCGACACTATCAGGGAAACTGTGAGTCGTGTGGAAGAACTCCACGGTGAAAGGCCCCAACTGAATGACGTCGTTTTCGGTCACCGTATGCATGTCGGTATCGGCCAACAGCTTTTCCTCGCGCAGCTTGATCTCTACCAAGCCGCGTGTCAACGCCGTGGCGTAGACCGGTGCGCGCAAGCCGGCTTCGATAAAGAAGGGCAGGGCGCCGATGTGGTCTTCGTGGCCGTGGGTCAGGATCACCCCGCGCACCTGATCCAGCCGATCCATCATATACGTAGCATCGGGAATGACAATGTCGATCCCGTGCATATCACTCGACGGAAACATCAGGCCGGCGTCGATGACGATGATGTTACCGTCCGACTCCAGCAGCATCATATTCTTGCCGATTTCACCAAGCCCACCCAGCGGAATCACCCGCAGCAAAGGCGCAGCTTTGCGATTGTCTTTCTTGTCAGATTCGGTCATGCGATATTCTCCTCATGTAATGCCATTCTCATTTCTTGTTGATCCAAAAGCACATCGCAGGGGCGCACACGCGCTCCTGTAGGCGTCATCCAATAAACTCTCGGCTGCGCTAGAAAAGACTGAGTTGCGCAAGATCACCCGCGTCGTCCGGCGCTGCCTTCGGTACGACGTCCGGCGCGGGTGGCGCAGACGGTAGCGGCGCAGTGACTCCATTCACCGTTGCAACTGGCGTCGGGAGCGAGGGCGGCGCCACATAGTCAGGGTCGCCGGGATGCGGGACCCCGGCCGGGAGGCCTTCTCCACGAGCGGCAGCCGCATTAGCACGCTGGGCGCGCTCCATCAGCTTGGGCAGAATCTGGATGTCCTGGGCAAAATCAACCTGCCACTGCGGATTGCGCAGTGCAGCGGCGGGATGAAACATGGCCATCGCCACACGTCCCTGCCCGATGTTGCGCACCTGGCCATGCAGCTGAGTAATCGAGCCATCGGGAAACCAGCGGCGCATGCTGAACCGACCCAGCGTCACGATGATGCGCGGGTTGATCAGCGCCACCTGGCGTTCCAGATAGGCGGCGCAGGCCGCCAGCTCCTCCGGCAGCGGGTCGCGGTTGTCGGGCGGGCGACATTTCACCACATTGGTGATATAGACGTCACTCCGCTCGATGCCCACCTTGCGCAGCATCTCCGTGAGAAACTGCCCGCTACGACCCACAAAGGGCCTGCCCTGCTTGTCCTCTTCGAAGCCCGGTCCCTCACCGACGAACATCACCACCGTGTTGAGATTGCCTTCGCCGGGCACGGCCCGCGTGCGTCCGGCGGCCAGCGAACAGCGCTGGCACGCATGCACCGCCGTCTCAACAGTGCGCATCCCCTCAAGCCGATCCAGATCGGATGGGCTGTGGTTCTCAGGCAGCACTGCCCGCGTCACAAACGTACGTCCTCAAACAATTGTCTTTTTGCCATCTATCAAAACAGCAAAGGTCTCTTTGCTGTGGGTTCCGCCAATGCAAGTCCTTGTAGTATAGCATCGCCGGGGCATATCGTCGAATTGTTCGCTGTGTAGGGCGATTTGCCAAATCGCCCTACAGGCGCCGCTATATGATACAATCGGGCCATGCACTCATTTGGCGAGCTTCTGGTCGAATACACCAATCGGGCCGGCATCAGCGACGCCGAATTGGCGCGCAGCATTGGCGTGCAACGCCAGACGATTTTCCGCTGGAAGGAGGGGACGGTTGCCCGCCCGCGCTATCGGGAGGATGTGCAGCACATTGCCGAAAAACTGCGTCTGTCCCCCGCCGAACGCGATACGTTTCTGCTGGCCAGCGGCTTTCCCCCCGAAGATCCCGGCGCAGTCCTGGCCCTGTCTTCAGCCGATACAGAGAGAGAAGCTGTCCCAGCGCCGACCGCCGGCGAAGCGGCAGGCGTGCCGGACGCCGCCGAGTTGCCAGAGCCGTTGGCGCCGCCGGGGGCGCCAACGGGGGTCCTCCGGCGACGGGAACGGTTGTTTTCGCAGCCCGGCACGCTCCTGGGTGTGGCGACCCTGGTAATGCTGCTGGTGGCCATGGGCGGCGCCTTCCTACTGCCGCGCTTGTGGCCCGGCATGGCGGAAGCAACGCCGACTCCCGTGCCGATCGAATTAGGGCTGCCCCCCTTGACGCCCGCCAGCGGTACGCCTTCAACGCCAGCCACCCCGATCGTGGCGGCTGAGGGCGAGAAGCTGCTATTGGTGGCCCCCTTCATTGGCTACACCTCCGAGGAACTGCGTTTCAACGTGGCGGGGCGAATCCAGGAAGCCTTGGCCGCCGAAATCGTCGAATCCAGGCTACCCGATGTACGGGTCGCCGTGCTGCCGGCGCCCGTAACCGCGCAAGAGCAAGCGCGCGATCTGCTGGCCAAGACCAAAGCGTCGGCGATTATCTGGGGCGAATACGACGCCGGTCGTGTGCGCGCCAACGTCACGGTGCCCAGCGAAGCCGAGACGAACTGGATCAACCCGGTCGATTCGCCGGGCAAGCTGGCGGTGGTGATCAACGACCAGGTGCCGGCCGCCGCGCGCATCCTGGCGCTCTTCACGCTTGGCCGGCTCTATCGGCAAGAAGCCGACCTGACGACCGCCCTGCACACCTTTGAAAAGGCGCTGGCACTCAAGCCGGCCGATCAGACAACGGGGGCGGCGCTCCACTTCTATATCGGCACGCTGCTGCCCAAAGTCGAAGGCATCCGCGCCGGCGTGCTGAGCGAGGCCATCGGCCACTTCAATCAGGGCCTGGCGCTTGAACCCACCTGGGAAAACCTGCTCTACAACCGCGGCACGGCCTATTTGGGGCGGGCGCTGCTGTCGACCGCCGAACAAGCCGACCTGGACGCGGCGATTGCCGACCTCAGTGCGGTGATTGCCCGGCAACCCCAGCGCGTCGACCCACTGCTCAACCGCGGCATTGCCTACTACCAACGGCGCGGGCCAGACGATTTACCCGCCGCAATTGCCGACTTCAGCGCCGCCGCCACGCTGGCGCCCGACGACCATCGCCCCTTTTATCATCGTGGCCTGGCGCGCATCCGCGCGGGGGAAGCCGGCGCGTGGGCGGCCGATATGCTACAGGCCGACCAATTGCGGCCAAACAATGCCGCGGTGCTCAACGGCCTTTGTTGGGGCTACGGCCTTTGGGGTGAGGCGGAAACCGGCCTGCCCTATTGCGATAGAGCGGTGGCAATCGACGCCACCGGCAGCAGCCTCGACAGCCGCGCCGTCGCCTATGCCCAGGTGGGCAAGTACGAAATGGCTGCCGCCGATCTGGAGGGCTACCTGAGTTGGGTCAAGGCCATCTATCCGGAGTTGTACACCAAGTATCGCGGGCCGCAGGTAGAGGAATGGATCGCCGCGCTGAAAGGCAACGACAATCCATTTACGCCGGCCGTATTGGCGGGACTGCGCTAGGATCCGCATGGACTGTCGCGTGGGCTGTGGCGCCTGCTGCATCGCCATTTCGATCTCATCGCCCATCCCAGGCATGCCCAATGGTAAGCCCGCGGGCGTGCGCTGCGTGCAGTTGACGGAGGACAATCGCTGCCGCTTGTTCGGCTTGCCCGAGCGACCGGCCACGTGCGTGGCACTGCGCCCGAGTGAAGAGATGTGCGGGAGTACCACGGAAGAGGCATTGGTCTATCTCACGTGGCTTGAAGCGGTGACCCAGCCCGGAACAAGGGAAGATCATGGCACAAACAAATGAACCAGGCCAGATCATCAGGCACACGGAGCAACGGTATGAAATCATTAAAGATGGCACCGTCCTTCAAATTGCACCCCAATCCCTCTAGACTGATTTGACAGGTAGACCATGACTGGTATAATCAATGTATATACTTAAGTCAGTAAGATAGCGTGATGGAGACCTCCAATGAGAACCCGCGTACAGAAATGGGGCAACAGCTTGGCATTGCGCATTCCAAAATCTTTTGCGGACGAAGTCGGCCTGCAAAACGATTCTGCGGTTGACGTAAGTTTGGTCAAAGGCAAGCTCGTGATCGCACCGGTCACGCAATCGAAGTTCACGCTTCAGCAACTCCTGGCTCAGGTTACGCAAGACAATCTGCACGGCGAAAGCGATACCGGGGTAGCCGTGGGCAACGAAGTATGGTAGCCCCGACGACCTATGTGCCCAAACGGGGTGACGCAGTCTGGATTACGTTCAATCCTCAAGCCGGTCATGAGCAAGCAGACCGCCGTCCAGCAGTCGTTCTTTCGCCAGAAGCCTATAATGGCAAAGTAGGGCTGGCCGTTTTTTGCCCGATCACCGGTCAGAAGAAAGGCTATCCCTATGAAGTCGACATCCCGTCTGGCATGCAGGTAACGGGTGTCATTTTGGCAGACCAGGTAAGGAGTTTGGATTGGCGTGCCAGAAACGCGGAATTGATATGCGTTCTGCCAACGAAGGTGTTCACGGAAGTTCTGGAGAAGCTCGGCACGATATTGGCCAAATAAGGGGCGCCCAACAGCGCCCGAATTATCGAGACTCACCCACTCAGGAGGCTGCCAATATGGAACGATCGAATGACCATGCCGAGCTCGAAGCTGGGCTTGCACGGATGCTTGGCTCCTACGACGCACGCGACGATACGAATGGGGTCCGGTTCGCGCTGGCGTCGCCGCGCCGTGACTGGTCGTGGGCGTGGGCTTCACCAGGCTCGCCGGAGCAGTACTTCATTGCGAGCACCACCAAGCTCCATGTGAGTGCGATCCTCATGCAGTTGCGCAACGAAGGTCGCGTGGACCTCGACGTACCGACCGTGACCTATCTCGATCCGTCGATCATGGCCGGAATTCACGTGCTCAGATGTCAATGGATAGTCACACACAAACATGCTTGGAGAACCTACACGCCCAGGACGGCAACGTACGCTTCGAAGCCTTCGAATCTATCATCACAGCGACCGATAGCCCGGTAGACTGGGCCTATGAGGTCTGGGATGAGATGGTGCAGAACTTACCAATTTTGCGGCGCAAAATTGGTAAAGCAGACGGCCCTAGCGCTGATTGAGACCGAAGAGAACGTCAAGTATCGCAAGAAATACGCAGCCCTTTGGAGATGAGCCATGCAAACCACGTTTACGACCACCGTTCTGAAAGATAGGGAAAAGAACGCCACTGGTCTGCAGGTGCCGGCGGAGAATGTGGCTGCGCTGGGAACAGGGAAGAAGCCCAAGGTGAAGGTGAGCCTGAACGGCTACACCTATCAAACCACCATTGCGGTGATGGGCGACGCCTTCATGCTGCCCTTGAGCGCAGAAAATCGGGAAGCGGCGGGCGTGAAGGCGGGTGACACAGTGGAGATCACGCTCGAACTGGACACCGAGCCGCGGACTGTTGCGGTGCCGGACGACCTGGCGGCGGCACTTGCGAAGGAAGAAGGCGCAACGGCCGCGTTCGATGCTTTGGCATATTCAGTGCGTAAGGAACACGTGCGCCAGGTTGAATCCGCGAAAGCCCAAGAGACCCGTGATCGGCGTATTGCGGGAATCGTGGCGAAAGTTGGCGGAAAGTAGGGCCACCAATGAATGACCCAACACCCTATCCCGAGGTGAATGACCTTGTCCGTACATTATTGGAGAAGGCGCAGACGATTCTGGGGGATCAGTTTGTCGGGATGTACCTGGAGGGATCGCTGGCGAACGGTGATTTTGACCGGGATAGTGACATTGATTTTGTCGTCGTCACCGATGAGGATGTCTCAGGAGATCTGTTTACGACATTGCAGGCGATGCATGACCGGCTCGCCACGATTGACTCCTGGTGGGCTATCCAGTTGGAAGGTTCCTACATGGCGCAGCACGCCCTGCTCCAGTATGATCCGGCCCATACGAGCTACCCCAATATCGAGCGGGGAAGGGGCGAGCGGCTTAAGATGGTTGATCACGACGACGCCTGGACAACCCATCGTTACGTCCTTCGCGAACGTGGCATCGTGATCGTTGGCCCACCTCTGCAAACGCTGATTGACCCAGTCTCGCCGGATGACCTGCGGCGGGCCATGCTGACGGTATTGAACGGCTGGGCTATTCTGATACTCAACAATCCGCGCGAGATCGAGAGCCGAGCATATCAATCCTACACAGTGCTTTCGGTGTGTCGCATCCTCTACACCTGCCAATGGGGCGATGTGGTTTCAAAGCTGTGTGCGGCCCGCTGGGCAAAAGAAGCATTGGACGAACGGTGGGCGCCCTTGATCGACCGGGCTTGGGAAGGGCGACGCGGGCCACAGGGGCAAGCCCAAGCCGAGGATGTGAATGAAACGCTGGCGTTTTTACGCTATGCACGTGAACGCAGCCAGCCAGTTGAAACTTCCCGTGCGGCAGTCCAGGACTAGTGACGAACAAAAAAGCAGGTAACCGAAATGGACTTGACAACATTCTGTACAGAAATGGAAACGTGACATGACGACGAAACCTCTGCGCGTGGGCATTGCCGGTTGTGGCAATATTGCCGGCCCCTACGCCAAAACGATGCAAGCCTATTCTCAGGTCGCACTGGCTGGTGCGACCGATGTACTGCCCGAACGGGCGCAAGCACTCACGGCCACCTATGGCGGCCGCACCTACGCCACGTTGGAAGAAATGTTGGCCGATCCGAGCATCGACTTGATCGCCAACCTCACCATTCACCACGCCCACCCGGCCGTCATCACGCAGTGTCTCGAAGCCGGCAAACATGTCCATAGCGAGAAACCGCTCGCCATGCGCTATGACGTGGCCAAGCAACTGGTCGACCTGGCCGCGGCGCGCGGACTGCGCCTGAGTTGCTCACCGATTACCTATATGGGGGAGGCGCAACAAACGGCGTGGAAGACGATCCGCTCCGGCCAGTTGGGTTCCGTGCGCGCGGTCTACTGCGAGGTGAACTGGGGCCGCATCGAGACATGGCATCCCAACCCCGGCCCGTTCTATGCAGTCGGCGCACTGTTCGACGTCGGCGTTTACCCGCTGACGTTGGTCACGACTTTTCTGGCGCCGGTGCGGCGCGTTACAGCCTACGGCAAGGTGCTACATCCTGACCGCATCACCCAGGAAGGCGTCCCCTTCCACATCGACACGCCCGACTGGGTAGTGGCGGCAGTCGAACTGGCCGATGGCACCGTCGTGCGCCTCACCACGAACTTCTACGTGGGTCAGCACGGCAAACAGAAAGGGTTGGAGTTTCACGGCGACCTGGGTTCGCTTTACCTGGGCAGCTTCCAGGATTTCGACGCCACCGTCGAGTTTGCCGAGTACGACAAACCGTACACGCACGTGCCGCTCGTGCGGCCAGCATACCCAGGTATCGATTGGGGCCGCGCCGTCGCTGAGATTGCCGAGGCGATCGCCGAGCAGCGCCCGCAGCGCGCCACCGGCGCGCAAGCCGCGCATGTCGTCGAGGTCTGCGCGGCAATCAGCGAGTCCTTGCAGACCGGTCGCCCGGTCGACGTGACCTCAAGCTTTGCGCCGCCGTGGCCGATGGACTGGGGCCAATGAAAACGGTATTCAAAGTTCTGCTCGTTCTGGCTGCCTGGCTTTGTTCGCCGTCATAGCGGTGGTTCTGCTCACGCCCTGGATGGATCGCTGGGGTGGGCATCAAAGAACGCGCAGAAAAACAAGCCTGTAACCGGCGAACGGAATCGGGATCGGGCATCAAGCAGCCGCGGCGGCGGGAATGCGGGCACGCACCAGAGCGCCGCCCGATGGGACTCTTTCAATCTCAAAGACGCCGCCCACCCGCACCGTCCGCTCACGCATGGACTGAAGACCATAGTGACCTGGGAACTTACCGGTTGGGTCAAAACCAATCCCATCGTCGCCCACTTCCAACACAATCCACGCGTTGTCAGGAAAAAGGCGGAGGTTCACGATCTTGGCCTGTGCGTGCTTAGCCGTGTTCTGCAACGCCTCCTGGGCAATTCGATAGAGGATTTCCTTCGCTTCCAGTGGCAACACTGGCTCTGGGCACAGATCAAGGCACATGTTCACGCCTGCGCGCGTCTGAATGGCTTCAGCTTGCCTGGACAGGGCGGCAACCAATCCTTCTTGTTCGAGTGAGTCGGGGCGCAACTCAAAGATCAACGCACGCATCTCGGCTACTGCGGTAGCCGAAAGGGCGAGCACGTAGTCTAGCGTGCCCTGGAGCTTTTCCGGTGCGCGGTCAAGCTGTTCGCGTGCAGCGTGTGTGCCGAGCGCAATGCCATACAGTGCCTGAGAAACCGAATCGTGGAGTTCACGCGCCATGCGCTGGCGTTCCTCCAGCGTGGCGACCTTGCGTGCCTCCTCATAAAGCCGGGCATTTTCCATCGCAATGGTCGCGTGATCCGCAATGACCTGGACAATCTGGGCCGCGCGAGGGGTGAAATATCCGGGCTGGCCATGATCGAGGCGCAACATACCGATCACCCGGTCTGTGATCATCAGCGGGACCCCCATCCACGAACGGGTGACTTCAATGGTCTGGAGAAAGGTCAGGTTGGTAAGCGCCAACAGGCGGCGTGCGAGAGGTTCATCGGTGAGCATGTCATCCACGATGACTGGTTCGCGACGTCGATGCACTTCCTGGAAGCCAGGCGCCAGTGCCTGCGCGATATAGAGCCCGATTACCTTTTCTTCGGGCAGCACACCCCGGTAGGCGATGGCGGTGATCCCTTCCCCATCGAACATATAGACGATTGCCGAACTATAGTCAATCATGATTTTCAGTTGATCGAGAAACACCTCCAGTAACGGACGTGACAGCAACGTAGAACTCATGTTGTGGGAGATGTCGAGCAGGGTAGTGAGCTCCTGTGCGCGCAGGCTCAGCTCAATATGGGCCTGGCTCAACTCCTGCGCGCGGCGTTCCGCGTCACATGCTGCAATATCGAGCGCCGCGGTGCGCTGCTGCACACGCAGTTCAAGTTCATCGCGGGAGCGGCACAGCGCTTCATTCGCCTGCGCCCTGGCCGTAAAGTCATGCCGCACTAACAAAAACAGGAAAAATGCCGACACGACGGCAAACACAATATCGGCAAGCACGTCATATTGCTCGAAATTCGAGTCAATTGCCTGCAAGAGATCCGGGCTCAGATGCGTAAGGTGAACCCAGCCGTATGCAAGAAGTACATAAACCAGGGCAAGTTCAATGGCTGATCGGGTTGGAGACTTGCGCATGGCTAGACAAGTGACTTCTGAAGATCAGCCGACACCAAACCAATACGCACGGCATAGAGCGCTGCTTGCGTGCGGCTTGCGACCGCAAGCTTCTCCATGATGTTCTTGACATGGCTCTTCACGGTCGTCTCGCCGATTTGGAGATTTTGGGCGATCTCTTTGTTGCTCTGACCCTCAGCCAGGAGCCGCAACACCGCGGTCTCGCGCTCGGTCAGGCGTTCGGGGTGGTGCGGCGTCCTGATCTCCCGTATCAACAGCGCGGCGGCTTCGGGTGAAAGCTGCACATGGCCCGCCGCAGCGTCCTTGATGGCTCGGCGCAGTTTGGGAGCCTCGGTGTCCTTCAACAGGTAGCCGATCGCACCAGCCTGGATGGCGCGAAAAACCAGGTTATTCTCCATCACGCTCGTGAGCGCAATCACTTCCGTGTCCGGCAACTCGCGGCGGATCAGGTTCGTAGCCGTAATGCCGTCCATCACTGGCAACAACAGGTCCATCAGCACAACATCCGGCCGAAGCTCGCGCGCCATTTGCACGCCGCTTGCGCCATCACCGGCCTCGCCCACAATGTTGAGATCGGCGTCCATTTCCAGAAATATGCGTAATCCTTGCCGAACCACGGCATGATCGTCAATAATCAGAACACGAATCATCATGGTAAGTCACTTTATACCGATTACACCGATACGATAGCAGTGCGGGCTTAACACGTTTTCTATACTCAATCGCTGTGAACCTCAGTATAACATGTTCTGCTTAGCCCGCATAGATGTATTATGCTTACAGTTCCCCAACAATGCTGGCTGGATACCAGGCCGCCAAGCCGGATCGTGCTGCCTGCCAACCAATGTCCTGAACGTCCTTTTTTGTAACATGTATTTTTTTGGCATCGCGGTTACTCTCTTGACTAGGCCACCAACTGTCGAATTGACGAGTTGCTCCCGATCATGCTATAAAGTTGAAACTTTATTGATTTATTTATCAGATTCTTCTCAGAAGGTCACATCACACTCAAGGCGCGACGCCCCTCGCACGCTTGTAACCGAACAACAAAGGGTACGGACACAATGACGTCACTACCAAGCACCGGCAGTCACCGAGAGATCTCGATTCTGCTCGTGGACGATCAGCCGGCGGTGCGTTGTGGGCTGCGCATGCTCTTTCAACTGGAAGCGGGGGCAGTTGTCGTCGGCGAAGCCAGTAGCGCCGGCGAAGCCATGACGCTGGCAGCGGTAACCAGGCCCGACTTAGTCATAATGGACGTCGAGATGCCCGGCCTTGACGGCATTGCTGCGACCGAACAATTGATTGACGCGTGGCCCACTTGCGTAGTAGTCATTCTCACGATCCACAATCATCCTCAGGTGCGTGCTCGCGCGTTTGCCGCCGGTGCCTGGGCCGTGATCGAAAAGTGCAGACCCGAGGACGTACGCACTGCCTTCCGCCAGGTCATCAATTTTCTAGACGCTGTGCCACAATAGGAAAAAGCCGCCTGGCGTAGGTTTCCTCGCCCCACACGACCGCGCCAATTCACTTCCCCGCGCCCTGCGCCCTGCGCCCTGCGCCCTGGTTCAATCAACGCACATCACGCTGCGTTGCTCCCTTGCTCCTCCTAAAGAAGGAGAAGGTCTCCTCCTACGAAAGAAGGGTCCCGGTTCATCAGTCCGCAGGTTGTGACTAGTATCCACGTTCTCTAGAATAGTGAACGTATTCTTGGGACTCCTCTCACTCGAGAGGGGAGCAGAATGCGCTGAGCATTGGAGATGCTCAGTGCATGTTCATGGACAGCCGCCGCCGCCGAATCGTTGGTTTCGCTCGCAATCGCATGACCGCTTAACCAGTTCGCTGAACTCACACGTTTGACTCATGACTCATAGGAAGAAAACCATGCGCAAAGTCCTGTCAATGCTCATTTTGTTGGCGATGCTAGTGACCATCGTGTCGCCGGCCTTCGCCCAGGAAGTGCCGCCCGATACTGGCGACCCGGCAAGCGCCAGTCGCCTCTATCTCCCCCTTGTCTCCGGTAGCGCGAGCACGGACCAATTGACCGTGCCCGCTTTCCCGTACGACGACTCACCCGATGACACTCCCCCAGCGCCAGCCGCGCCGGATGTTTCCAGCGCCGCACCCGCCAACGCCACACAACTCGAAAAGGTGCCACACTACTTTGGGCCGTACCCGAACTGGGCCAATAGTCCATTCACGCTGCCGGACGTCACCATAACGATCACCGGCGATGGCGCCGGCGCAACGGCTGTCGCCTCGGTTGGGCTGAACGGCGTCCTCACCAGTATCAACCTCACCAATCCCGGCAGCGGATACACCCAGGCAACGGTCGAGATCAACGGCGCGGGGGTCGGCGCCACGGCGACAGCCACGGTCGCCGATTCAGGCGCTGTCATCGGCGTCAACGTCATTGCGGCAGGCGGCGGCTATACGGCGCCCACTGTGGCCTTTGCGGGCGGCGGCGGGAGCGGGACCCTGGTGATGGTCGGCAACCAGCTTAGCGCTCGGCAGTACGCCACTGACTACGCGAGCGCGCCGGGCACCCTTGCGCCCGTGCTCGTGGTTGTGCCAACCGTGATGCCGGCCTCCGGCCGGGTCCAGTCTATTCAGTACTTCAATCAGGCGACGCCGGGATCGAGCCCCACGCCGTCTGCCGGAAACCTGTTCCACGCCTATGTTCTGCAAGCCACTGGAATTCCGAATGAATACGTGGTACTGTGGGACAGCGGACAGCAGATTGTCCCACCCACCACTCACCAGACCGGTGTGATCGAGACCCTCGCGGTTCCCAATATTGCAGTGACGACAGGGGACGTGATCGCCTTCTACGGCGAAGGCATCCCACTCGACGCCGCGGGAGGAACGGACATCCTCAGCTACCCGGCCGCGACGCCGCCAGTACAGGGCTCGACCATCACGGTGGCAGCGAGCAACCCGACGTACCCGGTATATTCCCAAAGCCGTACCTACTCCTTTGCGGCCGGCGTGATCGACGCGTCCGGGGTTCTTCCCCTGACGCCGGCCACCGCAACGGCGTACGGCGGGGTCGGTGCCATCAACCTCACGGCCGGCGGCAACGGCTACACGTTCCCGACCGTCGATATCGACTACCCGAATTCCCCTGACGGGATCCAGGCCACCGCCCACACCGATTTCAACCCGGCCACGGGCGGCATCACAGCGGTCGTGGTGGACAACCCGGGTTCCGGTTATACGTCGGTCCCTAACGTGGTCATCCGCGACGGCACGATCTTCGACCCGATCATCGGTGGCTCCGGCGCCCTGGCGGCGGCCTCACTGAAGATCACGTCGATCACGGTCGACACACCTGGTGACGGCTACGTCTCAGCCCCGACCGTCACCATCAACGACCCGACCGGAACGGGAGCCACGGCGACGGCCCAGGTGAACGCCGGCGCGGTCACCGCGCTCAACCTCATCGATCCCGGCGCCGGCTACCTGACGCAGGGCGGCATCAAGAAGTTTACGGACGCGCTGCCGGGTCTCTGTATGCCGCCGGCCTGCCCGGCGAGCGGCAAGTATATCCCGCTCGGGGTGCCGGAAGGCAAGACGTACAACGGCATTGCAGCCGATGAGTACGTGATCGGTTTGGTGCAGTACCGCACGAATTTCTCGTCCAGCCTGCCGGACACGCTCGTCCGCGGCTACGTACAGCTCGAGACCGCGGCGAACGCGGGCATCAGCCAGCACTTCCCGCTGATGAGCGCGAATCTCAACCCGGCCATTGCCGGCGCTCCGGTCCTGATCAACGGGGTCCAGGCATTCGCACTCACTCCGCCCCAATTTCACGGGCCGACCATCTCCGCCACCAAGGACAAGCCGGTGCGGATCGTCTTTCACAACCTCCTACCCTCAGGCGCCGCGGGCGACCTGTTCTTGCCGACAGACAGCACCATGATGGGTTCGGGCACTGGCCCCATGGCCATGGCAGACGCGGTGAACCAGGAATCCGTCCTGGACACGGTCCGCAACCCCGCGTGCGGTGAGTACCCGAAGTCGGCAAACTGCTTCAAGGACAACCGGGCGACGTTGCACTTGCACGGCGGCGTCACCCCATGGATCAGCGACGGCACGCCGCACCAATGGATTACCCCGGCGGGCGAGAACACGCTGTATCCCCAGGGCGTCAGCGTCGGGAACGTCCCCGACATGAACGTCTGCGCAGCCAACGATGACGGCTGCCAGACCTTCTACTACACCAACCAGCAGAGTGCCCGCCTGATGTTCTACCACGACCACGCGTGGGGCATCACCCGGCTCAACGTGTACGCCGGCGAGGCCGCCGGCTATCTGATCGGCGACGATACGGAGAAGGCGTTGATCAAAAGCGGCACCATCCCTGGCGCCGCCGACACGATTCCGCTCGTCGTCCAAGACCGGACGTTCGTCCCGGACGCACCGCAGCTTGCCGCGCAGGACCCGACCTGGGACACCAGCCGCTGGGGCGGCTACGGCAATTTCTGGTATCACCACGTCTACATGCCGGCTCAAAACCCGGGCGATCCGTCGGGCATGAGCGCCTACGGACGTTGGATGTACGGGCCGTGGTTCTGGCCGCCGGCCGCGGACACCGTGTACGGGCCGATCGCAAACCCGTACTACAACATGGACCCGGCCACGAACTTCACCACGCCGCTGGCGACGCCGTGCAACCTCGACGACCCGGCCACCTGGCAGTACCAGACCGACCCCTTCTGCGAGCCGGCCCAGATCCCCGGCACGCCAAACATCTCGGCCGGCATGGAGCAGTTCAACGACACGCCAATCGTCAATGGCGTCGCCTATCCGACGCTGACCCTCGAACCGAAGACGTACCGCCTGCGCATCTTGAGCGCGGCGAACGACCGCTTCTTCAACTTCCAGTGGTATGTGGGTGATCCCACCACCGCGAATCCCGAGACCGGTGCAACCGAGGTTGCCCTGGACCCCGTGGCGCTCGCGGCGGCGCAGACCGACCCGAACGTGTTTCCAACCCCGATCCAAAGCGCAGCGACTACCGGCCCGGACTGGATCCAGATCGGCACCGAGGGCGGTTTCCTGCCGGCCCCGGTCGTGGTCGACGGCCAGCAGCCAACGACCTGGATCGTCGACCCGACCCGCTTCGATGTGGGGAATGTGGACCAGCACTCGTTGCTGCTGGCGCCCGCCGAGCGTGCAGATGTGATCGTCGACTTTTCGCGGTTTGCCGGCAAGACGCTCATCCTGTACAACGACGCGCCGGCGGCCTTCCCTGCCCGCGTCCCGTCGTACGACTACTACACAGGCGCCCCGGACCTCAGCCCGGCCGGCGCGCCGACCATCCTGCCGGGATATGGGCCGAATACCCGGACCATCATGCAGGTGAAGATCGCTGCCAATGCCGCAGCCCCCGCGTTCAACCTGACAAAGCTCCAAACGGCATTCCGGCACAACGCGAAGGGCACTGGCGTCTTTGAGTCCGGCCAACCTCCGATCATCGTCGGCCAGGATGCCTACAACTTGGCGTACGGCACCAGCTTCGCCGGCAGCAGTAACTGCAATACCCCCGGCAGCACCTTGACCAGGTGCGACGGCTTCGTCCGCGTGAACGACACCATGGCGTTCGGTTTCAATACGCTCCGCGCGCCGAATGCCAAAATGGTGATGCAACTCCAGCCAAAGGCCATCCACGATGAGATGAACTCTACGACGTTCGACGAGTTCGGCCGGATGCAGGCGAACCTGGGCGTGGAGGCGCAACCGCCGACACCCGGCGTCCAGAACGCCACCCTCTACCCATATATGAACCCGGCGACCGAGATGATCGACGCGACCAACCTACCGAAGGTGGACGTCACGTACGGCGAGAACGGCATGGCGGAGAGTGACATCAAGATCACGCCCATCTTGAACGCGGCCGACGGCACGCAGATCTGGCGGGTCACGCACAACGGCGTCGACACCCACCCGATCCACTTCCATCTGTACGACGTCCAGCTCCTGAACCGGGTCACGTGGGACAACATCATCATCCCACCGGATCAGACCGAGCTTGGCTGGAAGGACACCGTCCGCATCGCTCCGCTGGAAGACACCATCGTTGCCCTGCGCCCGATCATTCCTGAGCTGCCCTTCGAACTGCCAAACGCCATCCGGACGCTGAACCCGATGATGCCGGTCGGCTCGACGATGGGATTCAACAGTGTCAACGCCCAAGGCATCCCGACCGCGCCGATCGTGAACCAGCTCGTCAACTTCGGTTGGGAATACGTCTACCACTGCCACATCCTGAGCCACGAGGAGATGGACATGATGCGGCCGGTCTCGGTGGCCGTCCCGCCGTTCAAACCGACTGGTTTAGCTGCAGCACCGGGTAGCGTGCCTGGCGGCGCCCTTGTGATGAGCCTGAGTTGGAGCGACAATTCGATCGCTGAAACGTCCTACCTGGTTCAGCGGATGACGAACGGCAATGTCACCTGGGATACCCTTGGGAAACTCCTGTCGCCGCTCGACCAGGTGAACACGACTGGCGTTCGGACGTTTGAAGACGCAACAGTCCAGCCGAACACCTCGTATCAGTACCGCGTCGTCGCCCTGAACGAGGTCGGCTACGGCGGCGAGTTCATGAGCCTGACCGTCCAATCGACATCGGACCCTGTGACCGTGACCGTGACCGCCCCACCAGCAGCGCCGACCAATCTGGTTGCTTCGTTGCAGACAGCGACGCAGGTCTACTTGGCTTGGACAGACAACGCGATCAATGAGACCGACTACCGCATCGAGCGTGCGACAGTGACGGGCGGAGTTCTTGGCTCATTCGCCGCAATTGCCACACTGGCCGCAAACGCGATCACCCACGTCGATGGGAGCCTCGCGCCCGCCACAACGTACAGTTACCGCGTGTTTGCCGTCAATGCGGCAGTGGACTCGCTGCCCTCCAACGTCGCCACGGTTACGACACCGGCGGCACTGCCCGTGCCGGCTGTGCCGACTAACCTGGCCGCAACAATTCAGTCGACAACACAGATACGATTAACGTGGAGGGACAACGCCACCAACGAGACTGGCTTTGTGGTCGAACGCTCCGACAACGGAGGGGCGTTTACCCAGATCGCCGCACCAGGGCGAAGAAACAACACCGGAACCGTGACCTATAATGACAATACGGTAACGGCCGGCAACACCTATGCATACCGCGTGACGGCCGTGAATGCAGGAGGCCCGTCGGCCTACTCGAACACCGTCACCGTGAGTTTCCAGATTCCCGTGGCTCCCGCGACATTAGGAGCAGTAGCAGTCGTGGCAAACGCCAACAACGCCAGAGTTACGCTGACTTGGACGGATAGTTCCAGCAACGAGTCCGGTTTCCGGATCCAACGCGCCACGAATGCCACGTTCACAGCTGGCCTGAACACCAAAACTGTCGGTTCCAATACAACCACCCGCGTCGAGACCCGGAACCGCAACCAGAACTACTTCTACCGCATTCAAGCGTACAATGCCTTAGGCGCCTCCGCCTGGATGAATGCGTCTCCGTTCCCAATCCATACGCCGTAAGGTGCGTGACACTGCCGGTTTCAGTCTGAGACTGAAGCCGGCAGTGTCACGCAGCCAGCATGAACTTCGCCGTCGCGATGCTTCGTTCTTCCGAACGAAGCATCGCGACGGCGAAGTTGGGCAATTCAGCCCGATTGTCTGTGATTGACCGGCGCACCCGCTCATTCGACAGCAACAAGCCGATAGCCTACGCCCGGCTCGGTCACAATCAGGCGCGGCAAAGTGGGGTTCACTTCGAGTTTCTGGCGTAACTGCGCAAAGTAGACCCGCAAATAATGGGTCTCGTCGACATATTGAGGGCCCCATACGGCCTTCAAGATCTGGCGGTGGGTCAGCACGCGACCGGCGTGCTGGATCAGCAAACGCAAGAGCGCATACTCGGTGGGCGTGAGCTTGACCGCTTCGCCACGCACTGTCACCAGGCGACGCGCCAGGTCGACCTGCAGATCGCCGCTCGTGAAGATGGGCGCCTGCTCGGCCGGACGCGCATGGCGCTGGGCGACACGCAGCCGTGCCAGCAATTCTTCCACGCTAAACGGTTTGGTGAGATAGTCATCGGCGCCAGCATCCAGCGCTGCCACTTTGTCGCGGTCAGCGTCGAGCACCGACAGGATAATGACCGGTGTCGTTGTCCATTCGCGCAGCCGCGTGAGCACGGTGATCCCGTCGATATCGGGCAGGCCGAGGTCGAGAATGATCAGGTCGGGACGCACCTGGGCCGCGGCAGCCAGCGCATCCTGACCGTTGGTGGCCTCGTGCACATGATAGCCGTTGGCCTCCAAGCTGATGCGCAGAAAGCGCCGGATCTGTACTTCGTCGTCGACGATCAGGACGTGGGCTCCTTCACTCACAGAGCAGCCTCCTTCACGGGCGGGGGCGCGGCAGCGGCCGGCAGATAAATGGTGAAACGGGCGCCCCCCTCCGGGGCATTGGCGGCCGTCAGGGTGCCACCGTGGGACTCGACGATCCCACGGCAGATCGAAAGACCCAGGCCAGTGCCGCCGGTCGCTGTACCGGGCACCCGGTAGAACTTATCGAAAATTCGATCGGTCTCACCCACCGGCAAACCCGGACCCGCGTCCGCCACCACAAGGCGTAGGCGGTCGGCTTCCATCACGGCGTCGATTGTGAGATGCGTTCCCGCCGGCGTGTAGTTGCATGCATTGTCGAGCAAGTTGACCAACACCTGCTCCATCAACACAAAATCCATCTGCACCAACGGCAAGCCCGGCGCGATCCGGATGGCGAGCGGGTGCTCGACCAGGCAGACGGCCAAGCGCTGCGCCGCTACCCCAACGACCTCACCCACGTCACACCAATCCAGTTTCAACTTGAGCCGGCCCGCATCAAGGCGTGACATGTCGAGCAGATTTTCCACCAGCCGGTTGAGCCGACCGGCCGCCGACTGTATATCGGCCGTCAATTCGGCACGCGCCGCCGGATCAGCAGAGGTGTGTGCATCCTGCAATATGCTGGCCGCGCCGCTAATCGTCGCAAGCGGGGTGCGCAACTCATGCGAGATACAATTGAGCAACGTGGTGTTGAGTCGCTCCGACTCACGCAACATGATCGTCTGCGCGGCAGCTTCGTCGAGTAGTTCGCGTTCGATTACCAGCGCCACCTGGCTCGTAAAGGTCTCAATCAGCACCTCCTGATCAAAAGAAGGCCGATCCGTCTGGCGCATGCGGATACCGATCACGCCAACCGTGCGACTGGGCGTGCGCAGCGGCAGATATTGCGCCGCGGCCTGGGGCAGCGTCTCAGTAAAACGGCCGGCACGTTTGCCATTCTCGTAGACCCACGTGGCGACGCCAAATTCTTTTTCGTCGACATCCGCCGTGGAGGCCGCGTGCGGCTGCCGCGCCAGCTTATCGCTTTGGGTCAACAAAATGGCCACTTCGGCGTTAAACACGTTGCCGATCTGGGCTACGGCGGTGCCCAACACGTCATTCATGTTGAGGGCCGTGGCCGTCTCATGGGCAAGGGTGTACAAGGCAGCCGTGCGCTCGGCGTTGTAGTGCGCCTGGCGCTCCTGGATGCGCAGCCGCGCTGCCATGTTGCCGGCGATGATGGCGATGGCAAAGTAGAGCAAAACAAGTATGAGATCCGGCAGGTGCGTGATTTCAAAGGTAAAGCGCGGCGTGATGAAGAGAAAATTCCACGAAATACCGCTGACCATGGCCGCCATCACCGCAGGGCCGCGGCCCAGGTAGACGGCAATGAGCAGCACGACAAACAATTCCATCAGACCCATGGCCTGGTAACTTAACCAGGGGAAACTCTCATACGCCACCACAAAGATGCCGGTCACCGCCGCCACCGTCAGCAGCGACAGGAGATACGCACGCCAGCCAGAATGGGGCAACGCCGGCGGCAGCGGCGGTCCGGACCCCTCAATCACCGGCGTGCCGGCAACGACATAGATGTCAATATTGCCGCCAGCACGAATCAAGC
>Ga0105047_10002709_pt1 | contig 31432 bp, 26 predicted proteins | sample MAT04_FD_78384 | JGI IMG/M metagenome (GOLD analysis project Ga0105047, IMG submission 78384) | Freshwater microbial communities from Lake Fryxell liftoff mats and glacier meltwater in Antarctica - MAT-04 (megahit assembly) | ecosystem: Environmental > Aquatic > Freshwater > Ice > Liftoff... | reverse complement strand
GATCCACGGCGGCTTGGCGCCCGAGTCGCGCGACTTCCAGGTGCCTGGCGATATTTCCAGCGCAGCTTTCTGGCTGATCGCCGCCGCCGCCCAGCCGCGCTCGCATTTGCTGGTCAAAAATGTGGGTCTCAATGAGACGCGCACCGGCGTGCTCGCGGTGCTGCTTCGCATGGGCGCGCAGGTCCGCGAGATCGTCGAGAACGAACAGGCCGAACCGCTGGGCGTGATCGAAGTGCGCGGCGCGCGACTCAAGGCCACGGAGATTGGCGGCAAGGAAATTCCCAACGTCATCGACGAATTGCCCATCCTCGCCGTCGCGGCCGCGCTGGCCTTGGGCACGACGACGATCTGCGATGCCGGCGAATTGCGCGTCAAGGAAACCGACCGCCTCGCGGCCATCGCCACGAATCTCCGCGCCATGGGCGGACAAGTGCATGAGACCGAGGATGGCCTGCAAATCACCGGCGGGCTTCCGCTGCATGGCGCCCGCGTGGACAGCTTCGGCGATCATCGCATCGCCATGGCCTTCGCCATTGCAGGGCTCTTCGCGGAGGGCGAAACGGTCATCACCAACACCGAGTGTGTGAACACGTCCTACCCGGGCTTTTATCAGGCCCTGGAGAACATCCTGAAGCAACCAACCGGTCCGCAGACGCCCGTCGTCACCTCGCTTCCCAAATAACGCCGTGCCCAAGGAACACAAGCATCTCGTCATCGCCATCGACGGCCCGGCCGCGTCCGGCAAGAGCAGCGTGGCCCGCGCCCTCGCGCGCAAGCTGCGCTTCGTGTACGTCAACACGGGCGCCATGTATCGCGCCGTCACCTGGCTCGCCGTGGAGAAAGGCGTGCCCGTGGCCGATGCCGGTCGCGTGCAGCAATTGCTTCATTTCACCGACGTCGCCTGCGGCGTGAGTGAAGGCGTCTCGACCATCCTGCTCGATGGGGTCGATCCCACGCCGCACCTGGTCGCCGAGGGAGTGAACGCCAACGTTTCCGCCATCGCCAGCATCCCGGAAGTCCGCCGCCTGCTCGTGGCCAAGCAGCGCTACTACGCACACGACTACGATGTCGTCATGGAGGGACGCGACATCGGCTCCGCGGTTTTCCCCGAGACGCCCTACAAATTTTACATCGACGCCTCGCCCGAAGTCCGCGCCCGCCGCCGGGCGGCGCAAGGTCTCCAGGATTCCATCGCCACTCGCGATAAAGTGGACTCCAGCCGCCGCACCTCTCCGCTGATCATCGCCGAGGACGCGCACGTCGTGGATAGCTCGAACCTCACCGTCGAGGGAGTGGTCGGTGAGATTTTCGGACGTTTGAAACAAAAAGGTCTGCCGCTCGGAGAACTATGATTCCGGCTTCGGAAGTACCCGGCAGGCTCTTCCGTGATGTGCTCGGGAACGCTGCGCCCGTTCATCCTTCATCCTTCATCCTTCATCCTTACGCCTGATGGGCGGCTGGTATCGCTCCAGTTATCAATTGTCGCAGGTTCTCGCGAAGATCCTCTTTGCGTTCAAGGTCGTTCACCGCGAGCGGATCATCGAGCAAGGTGGCGCGATCCTCGCGATGAACCACGAAAGTTATCTCGACCCGCCGCTCGCGGGCATCGCCTGCCGTCGCGAACTCCACTACCTCGCGCGCAAGACGCTGCTCCAATGGCCGATCCTCGGCCCGATCCTGCCGAAATTGAACGTCATTCCCGTCGATCAGGAGCGCGCCGATATGAGCGCGCTCAAGACGATCATCAAGCTCGTGCGGGCCGGCCACGCGACGGTCATTTTTCCCGAGGGTTCGCGCACGCTCGATGGCCAGCTTCAACCGGCGCAGCCGGGACTCGGTCTGGTCATCGCCAAGACGCTGGCGCCGGTCGTTCCGATGCGCATCTTCGGTGCGCACAAGGCGTTTCCCCGCGGTGGTAAACCGCGACCGTTTACGCCGATCACTCTCGTCATCGGCGAACCAATCCATTTCACCAAAGACGATTTGGTCGGGGAAGGGCGCGAGCTTTATCAGCGGCTCAGCGAGCGGGTGATGGAGCGCATCGCGGCGATTCCCTATGAGCGGTAGTTGCATCATTCTTCGCAGTTATAAAGCGTGTCTAAAAAGAGGGCGTCATTCTGAGCGGAGTTCCGTGGGGGCGCAGGCGGGACGGAACGCAGTCGAAGAATCCTGAGAGTTCCCCCGGCGACCATCGTCGGCGAAGCGACGGGATTCATCGGCTTCGTTACACTCCGCTCGGAATGACAGCGGAGTAAATTGAACAATCGGCGCGTTGACGGATCGGAGGATGCGGTCGTTAGTGCCTGGCCGATGTTCGTTCGTCTTCCATTCCTCCTCGCTCTGCTGCTGAGCCTCGCCTTCGGGCCCGTCCGGTTGGCGGTGGCGTGTGCTTCAGCGGCGAACACCGTCTCGTGTCACAGTTGCTGCGCGGAGGCCGGGATGGCGTGTTGTTCGGCGGCGGATCGTTCCACTCCGGCGAAGGCGCCCGACTCCGTTGCTCCGCATTCGCCGGAGGGCAAACGCATCGTCTCGCCGCAGTTGGTCCTGGTGGGTTTCTGTCCGCTTCCGGCGGTGGAGCGGGCTGCTGCGCACCATTTGCAAGCGGCGCGGATGCCGGCGCCATCGCGGCTGGCACTGACCTGCATTCGACTGATCTGAGAGGGCATTGAAAGGCGTGGTGTGCCCACGCGTCTCGTGGCGGCGTCCCGTTCGGATGTCCGCCGTTCAATGCAACCCCAACTCTCAGACTCATGCTCCGTCCCTTTTCCACCACCCTCCTTCTTATCGGTTTCGCCGCGCTCGCCGCCTTCGGTGGGTGGCGCTTTGGTCCTCAACATCCGCCCGATTCCGCTCCGGCATCCGCCGGGCGCAAAGTGCTCTTTTACCAGAGCCCCATGCATCCGTGGATCAAGTCCGACCAGCCGGGCAACTGCACGATCTGCGGGATGAAACTCGTCCCCGTCTTCGAGGGCGATGCAGCGCCGGACAACGCCGGAGATACGGTCATCAAGCTCAACGCGCAGAGCGCCACGGTGGCGAACATCGAAAGCGTGGCCGTCACCCGGCAGCCGCTTCGGCGCCTCGTCCGCGTGGCCGGACAGATCGACGATGACGACTCCACTCATCGCCGGCTCTCCGCTTACGTCGAGGCGCGGATCGACAAGCTCTTCGTCAACTACGTCGGCGCGGAAGTGACTGCCGGCCAGCCGCTCGCCGCGCTCTACAGCCGGGAACTGCTGGTCGCGCGCGGCGAATACACGCTGGCGCTCAAGCAGCCGCCTTCTGCGCAGCGCGACGCCACGCTCAGCGCCAGTCGGCAGAAACTGCGCCGCATGGGGCTCACGCTGGAGCAGATCGAAGCGTTTCCCGGCCAGACGGGCGATACCTTCGAGATCGTCGCGCCGATCACCGGCACGGTCGTGGAACGCAAAGTCTATGAGGGCCAGTACGTCAAAGAGGGCGATGTGCTCTTCGAGATCGGCGACTTTTCGAAGATGTGGTTCGTCTTCGATGCCTACGAGCGCGATCTCGCGTGGATTCGCGTCGGCCAGTCGGTCGAAGTCACGACGCCGAGCGTGCCGGGCAAGGTTTTCACCGCGCCGGTCGCCTTCATCGATCCAAACCTCCAGCCGCTGACGCGCACCGCGAAGATCCGCGTGATCCTCGACAATCCGCTCGCCGTCGATCCCGGCAAGCATCGCCGCGAGCTGCTGCACAAAGTGTATGCCGATGGCCGCATCCGCGTGGAGACTGAGCCGCTGCTCACGGTGCCGCGCAGCGCGGTGCTTTCGCCTGGTGGCGAGCCGCTGGTCTATGTGGTAAAGAGCGAGCGGGCCTATGAGCCGCGCCGCGTCACGCTCGGGCGGGCGGGGGATGATGTGTGGGAAGTGCTCGCGGGTCTGGAGGAAGGGGAGCGCATCGTCACCACGGGCAACCTGCTCATCGACGCGCAGGCGCAACTGGCCCAGCCCGCGCAAGCGCCCACCGGCAACCTCGCGGCGCTCGCCGCGTTGACCGATGCGCAGCGCGCCGCGGCGGACAAGCTCTTCACCAGCGCCGCAGCCGTCGGCGCCGCGCTCGCTTCCGACGATCTCGCCGCGCACAACCAGCAGATCGCCGCACTCCACGAAGCCGCGATGGCCTTCGGCACCGCGCTGGGTGCGGATGGTCAGCGTCTCGGTGCGGTCGCCCGTGTCGGGCCCGCGGGCGATCTCACCGCAGCGCGCAAGCAGTTCTATCCGCTGAGCATGGTCGTCGCGGAACTCGCCTTGCGCACGCGTCTGCCGGCGGACCAGGGCGGTGCGGTGAAAGTCTTCGAGTGCCCGATGGCCAAGAGCGCGGTGCCGAGTGCCGAAACCAACCAAGGTCGATGGGTGCAGCTCCGAGCGCCGTTGCGCAATCCGTTCTTCGGCGCGGAGATGCTCGAATGCGGGACGGAGGTGAAGCCGTGATCAACGGCATCAACGCCTGGTCGCTGCGCAATCGCTTCCTCGTCGCGTGCGGCGTCCTCTTCCTCGTCGCCTTCGGCATCTTCGAGCTGCGCCGCACGCCCGTCGATGCCATCCCCGACCTTAGCGAGAACCAGGTGATCGTCTTCGCCGACTGGCCGGGCCGCAGTCCGCAGGAGGTCGAGGATCAGATCACCTATCCGCTTTCGGTGAACCTGCAGGGCCTCGCCGGGGTGAAGACGGTGCGCGCCAATTCCATGTTCGGATTCTCACTGCTCACCGTCATTTTCGACGAGAAGATCGACAACTACTTCGCCCGGACGCGCATCCTCGAACGGCTGAATTACCTCGGCGATCTGCTCCCATCCGGCGTCGTGCCCAAGCTCGGTCCCGACGCCACCGGCCTCGGCTGGGTGTATCAGTACTACCTCGATGTCGATCCGTCGAAGGCGCCGAATGGCCGTGGTTACGACCTCGGCGAGCTGCGCGCGGTGCAGGATTGGTTCGTGCGCTACCAGCTCAATGCCGTCTCCGGCGTGGCCGAAGTCGCGAGCGTCGGCGGCTTCGTGCGGCAGTACCAGATCGAAGTGTCCTCCACGAAAATGCGCGCGGTGGGCGTGTCCTTGCAGGACGTGATGGAAGCGGTCGGGCAGAGCAACCTCAACGTCGGCGGCAAGGTCATCGAGGAAAATGGCATGGAGTTCATCGTGCGTGGGATTGGGCTGGTGAAGTCCGTCGGCGACCTCGAACAGACCGTCCTCCAGCAGCGCGAGGGCACGCCGGTCTATCTTCGCGACGTCGCCACGGTGCAAATCGGCGGCGACTTCCGGCGCGGTGCGCTCGACGTGAACGGGCGCGAAGTGGTCGGCGGAATCGTCGTCATGCGCACCGGCGAGAATGCCCACGCCGTCATCCAGCGGGTGAAGGAGAAGATCGCGCAGATCACCCCGAGCCTGCCGCCGGGTGTGACGATCAAGTCCTTCTACGACCGCAGCGAGTTGATCGACCGCACCATCGACACCCTCAAGCACGCGCTCACCGAGGAGATCATCCTCGTGACGCTCGCGCACATCCTCTTCCTCTTCCACTTCCGCAGCATCCTCATTGTCACGTTCCCGCTGCCCGTCTCGATCCTCATCTCGTTCATCCTCATGCGGCAGTTCGGCATCACGTCGAACATCATGTCGCTCGCCGGCATCGCCATTGCCATCGGCGTGCTCGTCGATGCCGCCATCGTGCTCACGGAAAATGTCATTCGCCATTGCGAGGAAGCGGAGGCGAAGAAAGGCGCGCGCCTCACCGCCGCAGAGACGCTCGCCGTCACCGGCACCGCCGCCGGACAAGTCGGCCGCCCGATCTTCTTCGCCATGGCGATCATCATCCTCGCCTTCGTCCCCGTCTTTGCGCTCACCGGGCAGGAGGGGAAGCTCTTCCACCCGCTGGCCTTCACCAAGACCTTCGCGATGATCGGCTCGACGCTGCTCGCGGTGACCATCGTGCCGGTTCTTTGCAGCGTGCTCGTCCGCGGACCCTTCCATCGTGAGGAAGACAACATCGTCATGCGCTTCCTGTTGCGCCTCTACGATCCCGTGCTCGACTGGGCGCTGCGCCATCGCAAGACCGTCCTCGCCCTCGCCGCGGCGATGCTCGCCGGGGCGGGCTTTCTGACCACCCGCATCGGCTCCGAATTCATGCCGCCGCTCAATGAAGGCTCCCTCCTCTTCATGCCGGTGCTGCTCCCGAGCACGTCGCTCACCGAGGTGAAGCGCATCATGGCGTGGCAGGACGAGGTGATCTCGAAGCTCCCGGAAGTCGCCAGCGTCGCGGGTAAGCTGGGTCGCGCCGAGACCGCCACCGACCCCGCGCCGGTCGAGATGATCGAGACCACGATCACCCTCCGCCCCGAGCGCGAGTGGCGCGCGGGCATGACCAAGGACAAGCTCATCGAAGAACTCTCGGGCAAGCTGACCAACGTGCCCGGCTACGTCCCCGGCTTCCTCCAACCGATCGAGAACCGCATCCTCATGCTCTCCACCGGCATTCGTGCGCAGGTCGGTATCAAGATTCTCGGCGACAACCTCGATGCGCTCCAGGCCAAGGCCTTCGAAGTCGAGCGCGTCGTCCGTGGGATCCCCGGCGCCACCGGCGTCGCGCCTTCACGGGCGCAAGGCAAGCCCTACCTCGAAGTCGCCGTGAACCGCGAAGCCATGGCCCGTTACGGCTTGCGCGCGCAGATGCTCCTCGAGGCCGTCGAAGCCGGCATCGGCGGGAAGAACGTCTCCACCACCATCGAGGGCCGCCAGCGCTTTCCCATCCAGGTGCGCCTTGCCCGCGACGAGCGCGACGACATCGAGCGCCTCGGCGACATCCTCGTCTCCACGCCCGCCGGGCAGGCCATCCCGCTCGGCCAGCTCACCGACATCCGGCGCACCCTCGGCGCGAGCGAAATCGCCAGCGAAAACGGCCGCCTGCGCACCTTCGTCCAGGCCAACGTGCAGGGCCGCGACCTCGGCGGATTCGTCGCCGAAGCCCGCCGCCGCATCGCCGAAAAGGTCACGCTCGACAAAGGCATGACCATCGAGTGGAGCGGTCAGTATGAAAATCAGCTTCGCGCCCAGCAGACCCTGCAGGTCATCGTTCCCGTCGTCCTCGCGATCATCTTCGTGCTCCTCTACATCGTCTATGGCAGCGCGAAAGAAGCGGCCCACGTCATCCTCGCGGTGCCCTTCGCGCTGACCGGCGGCGTCGCCTTGCAGTATGTGCTCGGCTACCATTTCAGCGTCGCGGTGTGGGTCGGTTACATCGCGCTTTTTGGCACCGCGATCCAGACCGGCGTCGTCATGGTCGTGTATCTCGAAGAAGCCGTGGAACGAAAACGCGTCGCGCTCGGTGGAATCCTCAATGCCGCCAGTCTGATCCTCGCGATCAAGGACGGCGCCCGTCTTCGGCTGCGCCCGAAAGTCATGACGGTGGCGACCATTGTGGCCAGCCTGCTGCCCATCATGTGGAGCACCCGCACCGGCGCGGAGGTCATGAAACCCATCGCCGCGCCGGTCATCGGCGGCATGGTTTCGAGCCTCCTCCACATCCTTATCGTCACCCCCGTCATCTTCGCCTGGCTGCGTGAGCGCGAGCTGCGCCGCTTGCCGGCGTCCGGCGCGCATGGCACTCTCGCCGCATGATCGCGCACGCGGAAACCTACAAGTTTTCGGTGGACGAATACGCCCGGCTCGGTGAAGCCGGCATCTTCCATGAAGACGACCGCGTGGAGCTGCTCGATGGAGAGATCATCGTCTGAGCGCCGCATAGCAAATATCACCTCAAGTCCGTCCGTCCGCTGAACAACCATTTGGGCAAACGCTTCGTCGATTGCCAGGGCGCCGTGATCCTCGACAACTTCTCCGAACCCCAGCCCGACATCCTGCTCCTCGCCCTGAGCATCGATGAGACCGACGAAAAGCCCACGCCCGCCGCCGCCCTTCTCGCCGTCGAAGTAGCCGATAGCAGCCTGCGCTACGACTCCGGCCCCAAGCTCCGCGCCTATGCCCGCAGCGGCATCCGCGAATACTGGATCGTCAACCTCACCGACTCCTGCGTGGACGCTTACCGCCAGCCGCAGGGCGAAGCTTACACCGAACACTTCCGCCGCGAACGCGCCGAAACCATCGCCCCCGCGGCCTTCCCTGGGCGCCCCCTCACCGTCCCGGATATTCTCCCGTAGCGGGGGAAAGGATGAAGGCGGAAGGATAAAGAAGAGTGAGGGAGCACGGTGGGACGACTCCGCCGCGGGCGCGCCCTTTCAAACGCTTCCGTCTTTCCCACGAACCCCGCCGCCGCCCCCACCCGCGCCGCCGCGCCAGCGGTCGGAAAACGCTGCTCCCCCTCTACAAAATCGGCTCTTCGATCGTGATCGTCCGCGGCGCTCTGGTTCTCGTCCCAGCGCTGTTGCTCACTTTCGTCCGCACGGTCAGTAGCGTGCCCACCTCCAGCGGGCCGACGGCGTTGTCGCTCGCGTCCAGCGGGGCGTTGTGGGTGAAGGGGTCCGCGTCGCCGGGCAGCGTCGATTGGGAGAGCTGACTCACTCCTCTATTTCGCGAACCGAAGAGCGCCAAAAGTCCCGCTTTTCTCCGGTGAACGAGAAGGCGATGCGGAAGCGTTTGCTGTTGCTGCTCATAGAACCGGGGCGCTTTCCGTGAAGGGCGAGATGCGGCGCACGAGGTGGGGCCGCCGTGTGCGGCGCCTGGCCCGGATGTCATGGGGAGTTCGATCTGCATTACCCGCGTTCGCTTTCGTCGGCGTGGTGATGCGGACGTCGGGCGCGGGTCAAGCCAGCAGGCCTCGTGCGGCGCGGCTAGAGCTTCTCCGGTTCCTGCAAAAGCGCCGCGATGCGCTGGAGGAGCCGGCCGGCGCCGCCGCCATCGAGCACGCGGTGATCGAAGCTGAGGGTGAAGTGGGCTTCGGTGACGGGCAGGAATTGGGCTTTCGCCTTGTCCCAGCTCGGGACGACGCGGCCGGCTCCCATGCCGAGGACGAGGGTCTGCTCGGGCAGGGGAATGGGGGTGGCCCATTCGAGGCCGAAGGTGCCGAAATTGGTGACGGTGGCGATGCTGCCGCCTTGGGCGTTGGCCGGGAGGCGGCGCTGGCGCGCGAGTTCGACGAGGTCGTTGTAGCGAGTCGTCATCTGCGCGAGCGGGGTCTTATCGGCACCGCGCAGGACGGGGACGAGCACGCCGTCTTCGGCTTCCACGGCGAAGCCGAGGTCGATGGCCTTGGGGTGGACGATCTTGTCGCCGACGAGGCGGCCGGCGGGCGCACTGTGCTCCCCGAGGGCGACGGCGAGGGCGCGCAGGGCGTAGAGCGCGGGCCCGGGTTTCGGATCGCTGGCTTTGCGATGGGCGAGCAGGGCGTCGATGCGCACCGGAGTGCCGACGGTGGCGAGGGGGCGGGTCCAGGAACGGCGCATGGCATCGGCCACGGCCACGCGCATGGAGGAGGCGGGGCTGAGCCGGTGGCTCTCGATTTGGGAAATGAATTTCTCGAAATCCTCGACGGTGACGCGCCCGGCCGCGCCGCTCCCGGCGATGGCCGAGAGATCCGCGGCGTGGAGGCCGAGTTCGGCCATGCGCGCCTTCATGCGCGGGGAGAGGTAGCTCGCGCCGGCAGCGTGGGCGGGGACGGGGAGGCCGCGGACGGTGGGCTCGACGGTGGTCCGCGCGACGTGCGTCGCGGGGGTCGAGGAGGCGGGTGAGGTTTCCGTGGAAGTGCCGGCAGGTGCGGGCACGGCGACATCGAGGCCGAGGCGCGCGGCTTCGTCTTCGCTCACTTCCAGCCAGCCGAGGGTGGCGCCGACGGGGTAGCTTTGCTGTAATTCGACGAGCAATTCCGCGAGGCGCCCGGAGCAGGGTGCGGTGACGCCCATGGTGGCTTTGTTGGTTTCGACTTCGATGATTTCGGCGTCGCCTTGCACGTCGTCACCGACGGCGAAGGGCAGGCGGACGATGGTCGCTTCGGCGATGCTCTCGCCAAGCTGTGGCATGACGATGGGGACACGGGCAATTCCAGGAAACATAAGGGAAAGGATGAAGGATGAAGGATGAAGGCGGAAGAGAAGTGTCAGCGGCCTTTGGCTTTTTTGGCGTTGGTAACGAAGATGGCGAGCAGTTCGTTGGTCTCGGCCAAGAGCGGTTGGAGGCGGGAAATGGCGGACGCTTCACTCTCGCCCAGCAGTTCCAACCAGTAACCTGTTTCCCCCAATTCCTGAAGCGCGCCTTCGATCTTACTGATGAAGTCAGCGTCGGATTTGGCCCGCTTGGCTTCGCGGTAATGCGCGCCGACCGACGTGCCGGATCGCAGCATTTGTTTACCCAGCACTTGCGCCTCCGCACTTTTCGGCAACGTGACGAACGCCCGAATGACCCGCAAGGCATACTCCTTGGTGCGAAGCGCCAAATCCTTTCCTGGACCCGCACTATTCTCTTCATCCTTCACCTTTCAGCCTTTCTTGGACTAGGCCGCGAGGAGCTGGCGCAGGGCGGCGGCGATGGTCTTGGCGGTGGGGCGATGCGTGCCCCAGAGGTTCGGATGATACGGGACGGGGGTGTCTTTGGCGTTGAGGCGCATGGGCGGCGCATCGAGCAGGCCGAAGCCTTCGGTGGCGACACGGGCGAGGATCTCGGCGGTGACGCCGCCCCACGGCCACGCTTCGCCCACGGCAAGCAGGCGGCCAGTGCGGGCGACGCTGGCGAGGACGGTGTCGGTATCGAGCGGCTTGATGGAACGCAGGTCGATGACTTCGATCTCCCAGCCCTCGGTGGCGAGTTCCTCGGCGCAGGCGAGGCATTCATGGACCATGGCGGAGTAGGTGACGACGGTGGCGTCGCGGCCCATGCGGGCGAGGCGCGCTTTGCCGGTGGGCACGGCTTCGGTGGGCAGCGCGTCGGCTTTCAGGTGATAGTAAAGATACTTGTGCTCGCAGAAGATGACGGGGTCATCGATGGCCACGGCTTCGAGGAGCATGGAGTAGGCGTCTTCGACGGTCGCGGGCGTCATGACGATCAGGCCCGGATAGTGCGCGTAGAGCGCCTCCATGCTTTGCGAGTGAAACGGTCCGCCGCCCGCGGTGCCGCCGCTCGGGAGGCGGATGGTGATCGGGCAGGGGATCTGGGTGCGCCAGTGGAGCGTCGCGGCCTGATTGACGATTTGGTTGAAGCCGACGGTCGAGAAATCCGCGAATTGCATCTCGATGATCGGGCGCATGCCCTCGATGGCCGCGCCGATGGCCGAACCGATGATGGCGTCTTCGCTAAGGGGCGAATCGAGGACGCGTCCGGGGTATTCCTTCGCGAGTCCTTTGGTCGCCTTGAACGCGCCGCCGAAATGGCCCACGTCCTGCCCGTAAATATAGACGCGCGGGTCGTCGGCCAGCGCCTTGGCCTGGGCTTCGCGGATGGCTTCGAGGTAAGTGATCAAGGGAAAGAATGAGGGATGAAGGATGAAGGCGGAAGAAGATGGAGAGAGGTGGGGAAGGATGGATGGCCGCGCCCCTGCGCCAGCAACTTTTCTTCATCCTTCCGCCTTCCGCCTTCCTCCTTTCTCCTATTCATGTCCTTCGCTGAGGTGGCGCGCGGCGAGGGCGCACCAGTCTTCGGTGTTCGGATCGGGAAGGGGTTCGCGGTGCGTGGTGGTGACGGCTTCCTCGATCTGGCGCTGGGCGTCTTCCTGCATCGCGCGGAGGGCGTCCGCGTCGGCCCACCCGGCAGCCAGCAGGCGGGCTTCGGCGAGCTTGAGACAATCGGCGCCGAGGGGGGATTCGCGCAGCTTGGGATCGACATAGCTGGCGTCGTCGTGCTCGCCGTGGCCGACGAGGCGGAGGAGCGAGGCGACGACGAGTTGCGGGCCGCCGCCCGCGCGGGCGGCGGCGACGGCTTTTTCAAGAACGCGGAGGCAGGCTTCGAGATCGGTGCCATCGACGCTGTGACCGGTGACGCCGTAGCCGATTGCTTTATCCACGAGGTCTTCGCAGACGAACTGGCGCGAGGTGGGCGTGGAGTAGGCGTACTGGTTATTGGCCACGACGAGGACGAGCGGGAGCTTTTCGACGGCGGCGAGGTTGAGCCCTTCGTGAAAGGCGCCGGTCGAGGTCGCCCCGTCGCCGAGGCTGGTCGCGCCGACGGTGCCGTGCTGGCCGCGGAAACGCCGGGCAAGGAGGGCGCCGGCGACGACCGGGAGCATCGCGCCGAGATGGCTGATCATGGCGAAGTGCCCCTCGCGCGGGCGGCCACGATGGACGTTGCCATCGCGTCCACGCATCGGCCCGAGGCGCGAACCCATGTAAGTGCGGGTGCAGTCGAGCAGCGATTCGCCGAAGGCCAGTCGCCCCGCCTGGTCGCGGATGAGCGGCGCGAAGATGTCGCCTTTGCGCAGCGCCATGCCGGTCGCGGCGCTGAGCGCTTCCTGGCCTTTTCCGAGGAAAACTCCGCCGGTAATCTTGCCGCCGCGATAGAGGCTGGCGAGTTTCTCCTCCGTGACGCGCGCCAGCAGCATCCAGCGATACGCGGCCAGAAATCTGGCGGGCACGTCGGACTTTTCGGCGCTGGCGGGAGGGGCCGCAGTGGCTTGAACCATGCGCGCAGCTTAGGGGGGGCGCCGAGAGGGGCGCAACGGTTTCTTCGCGGGGGATTAAGCTTTTGCCAGCTTGCTGTAACGCTCGCTGACGAAGTCCCAGTTGATCACATTCTGGAACGCCTTGAGATACTCCGGGCGGCGATTCTGATACTTGAGGTAGTAGGCATGTTCCCACACGTCGAGGCCGAGCAGCGGCACGCTGGCGGTGGAAAGCGGGCTGTCTTGATTTGCGGTCGTTTCGATGACGAGCTTCTTGTCTTTCCACAACAGCCACGCCCAGCCGCTGCCAAAAACTTTCGTCCCGGCCGCCGCAAAGGCTTCCTGAAATTTGTCGAAGCCGCCGAAGGCGGTGTCGATGGCCTTGGCCAGTTCGCCGGCGGGTTTGCCGTTCTCGTTCTTCTTTAGGGTCTGCCAAAAGAGCGCGTGGTTCGCGTGGCCGCCACCGTGGTTGCGGATGTCTTTGCGCACGGCTTCCGGCACGGCATCGAGATTAGTGAGGATTTCCTCGATCGTCTTCTTTTCAAAACCCGGGGCACCCGCAATGGCGACGTTCAACTTCGCGACGTACGCCGCGTGATGTTTGTCGTGATGAATCTTCATCGTCTCGGCGTCGATGAAGGGTTCGAGCGCGTCGTAGTCGTAGCCGAGCGGCGGGAGCTTGAAGACTCCTTCCGGGGCAGCGGCTGCCGGGGCTTGGGCGGAGGCGAGCTGAGATGTGAGCACGAAGGCTCCGGTGGTGAGGGTGAGATTTTTGAGGGCGGCGCGACGGGTAATCATGGCGTTGTTTGGTTAGGGATTCGTTGGAGGGGTTTCAAGAGGATGTCTTTGAATTCGACGAGCATTGGCGGCCCGGCATGGATCTGGAGAGCAAGAATCCCCTCGAGGCTGCGGCCTTTGGGATCGTTGTCGATCACGTCCACCACTTGGACGCCATTGAGATAGTGCGCGAGGTGGTTGCCGCGGGCGACGATGCGGTAGTCGTTCCAGTCCTTTGCCTTGTAATAGCCTTTCGCGATCAGCTCCTTTTTGTCCGCGAGCTGCCCGACGACTTTCGGCTTCTGCGTCTCGTCGATCTCCACCTTCTCGCCGACGAGCGCGAGGAATTTCCGCCCCTTTTCGTGATAGAGGAACCCGGACTTGCCGGGTGCATTATCGACTTCGACCTGATAGCCGGCGACCACATGTCGGCCGCGATCCTGGCTGCGATACTGCACCCCCGAGTTGCCATTGCGAATCCGGACCTTGAGCTTGAGTTCGAAATCCTTCAGCACGCCGCCGCGCCAAATGAGGAAGGTGTTGCTCAGCGCCATGTGTTCCAGCGTGGTTTCGCCGCGGATCGCTCCGGCGCTGACGGACCAAAAACGCATGTCGCCCTCCCAATCGCCGAGATCGCGCCCATTGAAGATCGGCTGGAAATCCGCGTCGGCGGCGAAAGCGCTGCGCAGAAGCAGCAACGCCGCGCCGAGGACGAGGCAGACGCGAGGGAGTGGGGGACGGTGCATGGCGTGCGGACTATGTAGTAAAAGGCGCCCGCGGCGTAAAGGGGTGTTCAAGGAATCTCCGCCGGCTTCTGCAGGAGCGCGCGCTGGCGGCAGACCGGGCAATTGTCGCCCGGCTGGGTGTGGAGCAACTGGCGGAGATCGGGCGGCACGGCGCCATCGCCGAGATCGAGTCCGTAGATTGCCATCGCTTTGGCGCGACACCACGGGTTGCGGAGCGCGAGCCGTTTCAGCTCGGCATCGCTGGCTAGCGCGAAGGTGCGCTGCGGTTCGATCGTGCGCAGCAGACCGAGCGCGTCGATCGCCTGGGTCACTTCCGCGGGGGTCGGCGAGGGCTCGGCGGCGGCGCCGGAAAACACCCGCCACTGGGCGAAGGTCGTGTCTTCCAGCAGGCTGAGGACGGCGAGTTGGGCGGTCGGGCGTGGGGCGTCGGGCTGGTCGGCGAGGGCCTGGAGCAGCGCGGCGAGCTTTGGCTCGGAGGCGGTCGTCACGGTGAAAACTTGCGCCGCCGCGACGTTCTTTGACGAGAGCCCGACGACGGGCAAAGCCACTTCCACGGCACTTTGCGCCGGGAGATGGGCCGTCGTCGCGCGGAGGACGATCACGCGGCTATCTGGCGCGCGGCCAGTCGCGATCAAGCCGGCAGGAAGGGCGACGGTGATCGGTGTCGGCGCCGGGTTGCGGAGGGTCAGCGTCAATTGATCGCGCCCGTTGCCGCTGGCTTCGAGCGTGAGTTGCCGGCTCGCCATTGCAGTGGCCAGCGGGAGCGCTGGTTCTGCCGCAAATGCCGACAGTCCGGAAACCAACATCCGGGCGGCGCAGAAAAGAGAGCAGAGCGATTTCAAGGAAAGGAAGCGAAGGGGTAATTTCTAAATCCCATGCAGCCGGACAAAGTCAAAGGGCGACCGGGCGGCGGCCCGCCACCCTTCCAACCATGTCATTCTGAGGAACGAAGAACCTCTGATCTCTGCCTTTCTCCGCCGGAGAATCAAGCCCGAGCGGCGCCCGGCTTTTCGTCGCACGCGCCGCCGTGGGAAGAAAGAAGTCAGAGGTTCTTCGTTCCTCAGAATGACAGGTGACGATGGGCAGCCTTCGGCGGCCCGCGGCCCCGCGATTTCCGGTCATCCTCTAAGAAACCCGCCGCCCCGTTCGTCCCGACGATGTGCATCTGATCTTCACCGGATGAGAGTTGCGCCCGCGGGCGGAATCGCCCCACGATTCTCCCGCTTCTCCGAACCACCCCAGATTCCCATGAAAAAGCGCCTCCTCCTGCCCGCCCTTCTCCTCCTCGCCTCGCTCGTGGCGCGCGGGGAAAACGAAATCGGTTTTATCGAAAAATTCGCGCTCGCGACGGATCGCGAAGCGGTCCTCGGCCAGCTCCTGCCGGGCAGCGAGGAATCCTATTTCTTCCACGCGCTGCATTATCAAAACATCAAGGACGCGCCGAAGCTGGCGGCGGTTCTCGACCAATGGTCGAAGCGCTTCCCGAACTCCGCCCGGCGGCGGATCATCGAGAACCGCGCGGCTTTGCTGGCCTACGATGCCACGCCGCAGGTGACGCTGAAATTTCTCCGCGACCGGCTGAATCCTGAGTTCAATCACCAGCAGCAGGTGCGCGACCAGAAGCCCGATCTGCCGGCCCGGCTGGACCCGGCGCTGATCAGCCGGACGGTGTTTCAAAACCAGTCTTTGCAGGCCGAGGGCGACTTGAGCCAGGTCGATGACGCAGCACTCGCGGGCCTGATCCGCGACAAGGTCGCGCTCAAGCCCTCGCAAGTGCGCGACCTGCTCAAGCGGCTGAAGCGCCCGGATGTGCCGGGGCTTGTGGAGGTGATCCTGGCCGATTTGCAGACCCGGGAGAGTCGTGGGTTCGGCGAATTTGAGATCCATCGCGCGCTGCTGCCGGAGCAGCTTGACGAACTCGCGAAGCGCATCCCATCGCTCATGGAGAACCAGAAGTTCGTCTTCGCGCAGTTGCGGAAGCTCGCGCCCGGCGCGGATGCCGATGCGGAATTCGATCCCGCGGAACGCGAGGCGTGGCTCGACCGCGTGTGGGCTTACGCGAAAAACCTCAGCGCCAGCTTCCACACGATCAAGGCGCACATCCTACTCCAGCGGCTCCAGCACGACCGCACCCGCGGCATTTACGACAAGGCGCGCTTCCTCGAATATCTCAAGCTCCCGCGCCGGACGAACTACCTGAATGTCGAGTTGCTGCGTCGGGCCGAAGTGGCCGGTCAGTTCGTCGATTTTAATGCGGACCTGAGCGAAGCGCTCGTCATCGCGCCACCGATCCGCAGTGACGAGGATCTCGTCCGCGACTATCTGCTGCACTTGCTCAAGGACGAGCCGACGTGGGAACCGTGGGCCGTGTGGCTGCGCGACACGTGGCTCAAGCCGGTCTTTGCCGAGGCGAAAATCGTCAACGGGGTGGGCAATCCAGAGCAATGGGCCTCGCTGCTTTCACCCACCGCTTTCCAGGCGTTGAAGGATCGCGTGGATGTCGATTTCTCGGCGACGAATGCGCCCTTCCCCGCGCCCGGTGACGACGTGAGCATCGGCTTATTCCTCAAGAACACGCCGAAGCTCATCGTGAAAATTTACGAGATCAACACGCTCTCGTATTTCCTCACCAACCAGCGCCAGCTCAACACCGACCTCGCGCTCGACGGCCTCGTCGCCAACCGCGAAGTCACGCACGACTTCACCGCCGATGAAGCCGGACGCAGCCCGTTTCGGCGCACGGCGCGCGCGTTCAAGTTTCCCGAGTTGAAAGGCAAACGCGGGGCGTGGGTCATCGAGTTCATCGGCGGTGGCAAGTCGAGCCGCGCGCTGGTGCGCAAAGGCCAGTGGTCGGTGCTCCAGCGCACCGGACCGGCGGGCGAGATGCTCACGGTGATCGACGAGGCGCGGCAGCCCGTGAAGGACGCAGTCGTCTGGCTCGACGGGCGCAAATACACGCCCGACGAAAAGTCCGGCTCCATTCTCGTCCCTTTCACCGCCCAGCCGGGGACGAAAAATCTCGTGCTCGCCGACCCTGCCGGGGAGTTCGCCACGCTCGCGAGCTTCGAGCATCACGCGGAAAAGTATCGCCTCGACGCGCAGATTTTCATCGAGCGCGAACAATTGCTCGTCCGCCGCGAGGCGACCATCGGCATCCGCACCGCGCTCCTCCTGAACGACGCGCTGGTCTCACTCGATCTGCTCAAGGACATCAGCCTGAGCATCACCACCACGGCGCTCGATGGCGTGGAAACGACCAGCGAAGTGAAGATCGCCAAGCTCGATCCGACCAGGGTGTTTACCCATACGATCACCGTCCCGGAGCGCGTGGTGCGGGTGGAGGCGGTTCTGAAAGCACAGGTCGAGAAACTAAGCCTGGGAGGGGCGAAGGACGAACTGACCAGGACTCAGGAACTGGCGATCAACGGCATCGATCAGACAGCGGAAGTCCGGGCGGCGCACCTGAGCCGGTTTGCCGGTGGCTATGTCTTCGAGTTGCTCGGCAAGAACGGCGAGCCCGCCACCGATCAGCAGGTAGTCTTTGATTTTCAGCATCGAGATTTTAAGCACGAGATCACGGTGCCGTTGCGCACGGACGAAAAAGGGCGCGTCGATCTCGGACCGCTCGACGGCCTCGCCGCCGTGCAGACGCGTGTCGCGGGACGCGATGATGGCGATCGTTTCGGCTGGGAGCTGGAGAAGTCGGGGCGCACCTGGCCGACGGCGGTGCATGCGCGGGCGGGGGAAGTGATCACGGTGCCCTGGACGGACGACGCGCCGCCGGTGCGCGGGTCGCTGCTGGAGGTGCGGGGCGGGACCTTCGTCGCTGATCGCAGCGCGGCGATCACTCTCAAGCGCGCGATTGTTCTCACCGGCCTGGCGCCCGGCGACTACTCGCTGGCCGTTCCGGGACGCGCGCCCGTGTCCATTCGCGTGACCGCCGGGGAGGTCGTGAAAAACTGGCTGGTGTCGCCGAATCGTGAGCTGGAATTGCGTGAGGTGGCGCCGCTGGACATCGAAGCGATCACCCGCGAGCCCGCGGCGCTGGCGGTGCAACTGGTCAACGCGGGTCCATTCACTCGCGTTCATGTCGTGGCCACACGTTTTCTGCCGGAACTCAGCCTGCTCCAGGTTCTCGGGGCGTTCGAGCGCCTGGAGCCGGGGCAGGGCAGTCCGGCGAAACTGCCAAACCTCTTCGCGGCGGGCCGCGCGATCGGCGACGAGTATCGCTACATTCTCGAGCGCCGCTACACGAAGCTCTTCCCCGGCAATATGCTCCCGCGTCCGGGCCTGATTCTCAATCCGTGGGAGGTGCGCTCGACCGATCTCCAGGCGCAGGAAATGGCGGCCATGCAGCGGGCGGCGGCCACGGCGGGCGGACGGGCGGCGGCGAAGAAAGCGGCGGAAGCACAGGAACTCAAGGAGGCCAAGATGATCGCCGCAGCGGAGGTGGGTCCGAACCTCGATTTCCTCGCAGCGTCGGCGCCGGTGATTTTCAACCTCGTGCCGGACGCGAAGGGCATGGTGCGCATCGATCTGAAGGCGCTGGGCGACCGGCAGCACGTGCAAATTTATGGGGAAGATCTGACCAGCGCGGCGTGGCGGACCGTCGCGTTGCCCGAGGTGCCGACGAAATTCCAGGACCTCCGGCTGGCGCGAAACCTCGATCCGCAGAAGCCCTTCACCGAAAAGAAGGAAGCCACCGTGCTGGCCACCGGGCAGGCGCTCACGCTGGCCGACATCCTCACCGCCGACCTCGAGACCTACGATTCGCTCGCCGGGGTGCATGCGCTTTTCACCACGCTGAGCAGCGACGCGAAGCTGGCGAAATTCGCGTGGGTGTTGCAGTGGCCGACGATCGAGGACGACGAGAAGCGGGCGAAGTATTCCGAATTCGCGTGTCACGAGTTGAGCTTCTTCCTCGCGAAGAAAGACCCGGCGTTTTTCCAGAAAGTCGTGCAGCCGTACCTCCGCAATAAGAAGGACCGCACGTTCATGGATGACTTCCTGCTCGGGAACGAACTGCGCGGCTACCTCGAACCGTGGGCTTTCGCGCGGTTGAATATGGCCGAGCGCGCCTTGCTTTCCCAACGCCTGCCGGGCGAGGCGGCGGCGACGGCGCGAGCGCTGCGCGAGTTGTGGGAACTCGTCCCGCCGAATCCCGACCGGGAGAACCAACTCTTCGAGACGGCGCTCCGCGGGCGGGCGATGCAGGAGGGAGGCGAAGGTTCGTTCAAGGGGGAGAAGAGTCGCCGCGAAACGGAGGCTCTGGCGATGAGCGCTCCGCTGGCCCCAGCGGCCGCGCCGATGGCCGCCACGGCGTCGGCACTGGGGAAGCCGCAGGCCTTCGGCGGCGCCCGTGGGGGCGGGGATCTGGCGAAAAGTGCCAATGGGCTGGTGGCCTTCGACAAGTCGGACGCGGACGAGAAGCGCAAGCAACTGGCCGACATGCCGGCGGAGCGCCAGATGAAAGATGCGAGCGCGGCCCTCATGCAGAATGACGCCGAGGTGATGCTCGCCAGCGGCCTGGAAACGGATCGCCAGCGGGCGCTGGTGCGGCCGTTTTTCCGCGCGCTCGGGCCGACGAAGGAATGGGCGGAGAACAATTATTACCACCTCCGCATCAGCGCGCAGAACGCCGATCTCATCCCGATCAACGCCTTCTGGCGCGACTACGGGGCGTGGGACGGCAAGACGCCGTTTGTCTCCGCGCACGTCACCGAGGCCGCGCGCAATTTTTCCGAAATGATGCTCGCGCTCGCCGTGCTCGACCTGCCCTTCGAGTCGCCGAAGCAAACGACGAAGACCGAGGGCAGCCAGTTTACGCTCACCGCCGCCGGGCCGCTCATCGCCTTCCACAAGGAGATCAAGCCCGCCGTGGTCGCGCCCGGCGCGACGGAACTGCTCGTCAGTCAGAATTTTTTCCGGGCTGACGATCGCTTCCGCGAGGAGGGCAATGAGAAGTTCGACAAGTATGTCACCGCGGAGTTTCTGAGCGGGGTGGTCTATGGCGCGAACATTGTGATCACAAATCCGACGAGCGCGCCGCAGAAGCTCTCGGCGCTGCTCCAGATCCCGCGCGGTGCCCTGCCCGTCAAGGGCAGCAAAGCCACGGACAGCCGGCGGCTTCGCGTCGAGCCCTACACCACGCAGACGCTGGAATATTTCTTCTACTTCCCGGCGCCCGCCGCGGAGCCGCTGCCGCACTATCCGGTGCAGGTCGCGCGCGACGAGCAGATCGTCGGCGGGGCGAAAGCCTTCGCCTTCAAGGTCGTGAAACAGCTTTCCGAGGTGGACAAAACTTCGTGGGATTACATTTCGCAATACGGCGCGGACGCCGAGGTTTTCACCTTCCTGGAGCAGGCCAATATCGCGCGGCTCGACCTGGAAAAGATCGCCTGGCGGGCGCGGAAGAGCGCGGACTTCTTCCGCAAACTCATCGGCGTGCTGGAAACGCGGCACATTTATCGCGAGCAGATCTATCGCTACGCAGTGCTGCACAACGCCGCCGCGCCGCTGGCCACCTGGCTGCGGCAGCGCGGGGATTTCCTCAATGAATGCGGGCCGTATCTCGACGCGAACCTGATCAGGATCGACCCCATCGAGCGCCGCGCTTACGAGCACCTCGAATACACGCCGCTGGTCAACCAGCGCGCCCATCGCGTCGGCGCCGAGAACGGTATTCCGAATCCGGTCCTGCGCGGGCAATACCAGGCGTTGCTCAACATCCTGGCCTACAAGCCCACGCTCGACGCCATCGACCAGATGAGTGTGACCTATTACCTCTTCCTCCAGGATCGCATCGAGGAAGCGCTCGCCCGCTTCACGGCCATCGCGCCGGCAGCCCTGCCCACGCGGCTTCAGCACGATTATTTCCGCGCCTACGCCGCCTTTTATGGGGAGCAGCCCGCAGTGGCCCGCGGCCTCGCGCAGCAGTACGCAGATTACCCCGTGGATCGCTGGCGCAAGCTCTTCGCCGAAGTCGCGGCGCAACTCGATGAGATCGAAGGCAAGGCCGTGCAGCGTCCCGGCGAAAACCAGCCGAACCGCGACAACCAGCAGGGCGAACTAGCGGCGACCGAACCGTCCTTCGACTTCAAGGTCGAGAACCGCCAGATCGCGCTGACCTGGAAGAACCTCGGCGCGGTGACGATCAACTACTACCTCATGGACCCGGAGTTTCTGTTCAGCGCGAGCCCGTTTGTCACGCAGGACGCGGGGCGCTTCTCGATCATCAAACCCACGCGGACCGCGGCGCAGGCGCTGCCGGCGGGGCAGGACACGCTCGCCGTGCCGCTGCCGGGTGAGTTTGCCAAGGCCAACGTCCTCGTCGAAATCCTCGGCGCCGGCCAGCGCAAGGCGCAGGCTTATCACGCGAATACGCTCAAGCTCACGCTCGCCGAAAACTACGGTCAGATCGAAGTGCGTGACGAAGTCGCGGGCAAGCCGGTGAGCAAGGCTTACGTGAAGGTCTATGCCCGCCTGCGCAACGGCACGGTGCGCTATTACAAGGACGGCTACACCGACCTGCGCGGGAAGTTCGACTACGCGAGCCTCAACTCCAGCGACGGCCCCGGTCGTCCCGTGCCCATGCCGCGTCGCGCTGATACGGCGGCCGGGTTTGGCTACCAGATGCTCACGCCCGCCGAACTGAACGACGTGGACCGCCTGGCCATCCTGCTCATGAGCGACGCCCACGGTGCCGCGGTTCGCGAAGTTGCGCCGCCGCGGCAGTGATTCAGCCGCCGTTTTGCGAAGGACTCGCCCCGCACCGCAGGCGCAGCGGCGCGGCTCACTTGCGGCGGAAGAGATCGCTCTCGATGCAGAGCAGCACGAGGTCGCGCAGACGGTAGCCGTCCTTGGCCGCGGTCTCGACGATCCGGCGGATGTGCGGGCGGTCCGGGGGGTCGAGTTCCCGGCCGAGCGCGTGGAGAAGCGGTTTTTCCACGAGGCTGCGGGCGAACTGCTCGCGGCGGTTCAGTAACTCGGTTTTGAAGCCGGTCACATCGGTAAATTTCGTCGCTCCGAATTGACCGCTGGCATCGACCGGCACGGCCACCTTGTCGGCGGTGTCATGTCGGCGCCAGCGTCCGATGGCGTCGAAATTCTCCAGGGCGAAACCGGGCGGATCAATCTGTTGGTGACAGGTCCGGCAGCTCACGGCTTCGCGATGTTTTTGCAATTGATCGCGGATGGTTTTTGCGCCGCGAAGGTCCGGTTCGAGCGCGGGCGTATTGGGCGGCGGTGGCGCGGGTGGCGCGCCCAGGATATTCTCGAGGAACTGGCGCGGGCGCTGCCCGAGACTGGGGTCGAATGGAAGCCAGCGCCCCAGGAATCGACCGCCGAAAATAAACCCTGAAAGCACCGGCCTGCATTGCTCAACGCAAACAAGTTCGTCACTCTCCTTTTGACTTATGCCTGACTTCTCCCGCCGCGCTGCCTTGAAAAATCTGGCCGGATTCGGCGCGGTCGCGTTCGCCGGTCAGACGCCGCTCTTCAGCGCCGAGTCGAAGCCCAATCTCATCCGCGAGGAAAACGCCCGGCCCGGCACGCGCGATTGGCTGCTCGAAACCCCGCGCATCGACCCGGCGACAAAATACCGCTGTCCGTGGATCGAGGGTTACTGCTCGCGGACCAGTGTACGCGCCGGCGAGGCGCTCACCTTCCATGTCAGCACCAACCCCGCGTCACGCTTCACGCTCGATCTTTATCGGCTCGGCTACTACGGCGGTGATGGCGGGCGATTCGTGCAGCGTCTCGGCCCGTTCGAGGGGAAGGTCCAGCCCGAGCCGCCGGTCGGAGAGAAGCGCGTGCGCGACTGTGCGTGGGAGCCGTGCGCCGAGTGGCGCGTCCCGGCGGATGCGGTGAGTGGCGTCTATCTTGGCAAGCTGACCGCGGACGTGGAAGGCGTGCAGAGTTACGTCATTTTCATCGTGCGCGACGACCGCCGGGCGGACTTCCTTTTCCAATGCAGCGACCACACCTGGCAGGCCTACAATCGCTGGCCCGATCAGTTCTCGCTGTATGATGACGGCGTGCGGCAATGGTACTGGGGTGGCGGCGTGCAGGTGTCCTTCAACCGTCCCTACGGCAAATACTGCCAGATCATGGACGCACCGCTTTCGACCGGCTCGGGCGAGTTTTTTCTGTGGGAATTTCCCCTCGCGTTCTGGATGGAGCAGCAGGGTTATGACGTGAGCTATCTCTCGAACCTCGACACGCACACCGATGCGCCGGGTCTGCTCAGGGCGCGTGGTTTTCTCAGCGTCGGGCATGACGAATATTGGAGCATCGAGATGTATGAGAATGTGCGCGCGGCCATCGCGGGCGGCGTGAATGCGGCGTTCTTTTCGGGCAACGCGGTTTGCGGGCGCATCCTGTTCGATGGACGGACGCGCGCCTTCGAGCGGGTGGGCGTGTTCGGCCCGCCGGGTGGGACGCGCGAATTCGAGCATATGAAAACGCTCGCCCACGAGCGGCCCTACGCGAATGAACTCATGGGCGCGCACAGCACCGGAGCGGTCACCGGCGGCGCGGACTGGGTGTGCAGCCGGCCCGCGCATTGGATCTATGCCGGGACCGGCATGCGGGAGGGAGACCGCATTCCTGGGGTCATCGGCTGGGAATGGCACGGTGATCCCGCGCCGATCGACGGATTGGAAATCGTCGCCACCGGCCCGACGCAGAGCGCGCCGGGCAAACTCAACGGCGGCACCTACACCGCGACAGTCTATCCGGGTCCGCGCGGCAACTTCGTCTTCAACGCCGCGACTTGCTGGTGGGCGGATGGCGTGAGCGCGCCTCCCGGCTACGTCCGGCCGAAGGCTTATACGGAACCGAAAGGCCCGGATGCGCGCGTGCAGCGCATCACGCAAAACATCCTCGAACGCATGCGCCAGGCATGAGCCACGGTCTTTCCCTCGCCGGTCGCCATTCTGCTCAGCCGCCGCGATTTTCTCCGCGCCGGGGTGGCACTGGTCTTGGCGGAATCGCCTTGGCCACCCAGCTCACCGAGCAACGGCTGCTCGCGAATGACCGCTCACCGATTCGTCCCGCGATCGATCCGAACCGGCCGTATGCGCCGCGGAAGCCTCCGGCGAAGGCGAAACGTATGCTTATGCTCTTTTGCTCCGGCACGTTCAGCCACGCTGATTCCTTCGACTACAAGCCGGAACTCGGAAGCGTCACGACTCGTCGATGCCCGGCGGCGACGTTCTCGTGCCGTTCCAAGGCCAGCAGGGAAACCTCGTCAAGCGCCGGAAAATTGCCGCCAAGCGTGTCGAAGCGGCTGGGGCTCAGCTTTTGACCGCGGTCCGGCCCGACATGGCGCGGGTAAGGGTGAGCTCGTCGGCGTGCTCGAGGCCGCCGCCGGCGGGGAGGCCTTGGGCGAGGCGGGTGACTTGCACGGGGAGGTCGCGGAGGAGCTGGGCGAGGTAGTTGGCGGTGGCTTCGCCTTCCACATCGGAGCCGAGGGCGAGGATGATCTCGGCGGGCGCTTCGGCTTTAATCCGCTCGATGAGGGTATCGATGCGGAGATCTTCGGGGCCGATGTGGTCCAGCGGCGCGATGCGGCCGCCGAGGGTGTGGTAGAGGCCGCGGAAGACGCCGGTGCGTTCGAGCGGGAGGATTTCGGTGGGCTGCTCGACGACGCAGATGAGGGCGAGGTCGCGCGCGGGATCGGCGCAGATTTCGCAGAGGGCCTCGGTGGCGAAGAAGCCGCAGCGGGGACAGGCGTGGATGGTCTCATGCACGTCGCGGATGACGCGGGCGATCTCCAGCGGGCGGGCGTCGCGCGACTGGAGCATCCAGAGGGCGATGCGTTCGGCGCTGCGCGGGCCGATGCCGGGGAGGCGCTTGAGTTCGGCGGTGAGCGCCTGGATGGCAGGCGGGTAGGCGACCCGCTTCATGGGCGGAAAATTCGAAATCCGAATATCGAGCCGGGCGCAGCGAGACAGCCGCGGGCGCAGGCGGGGCAAATCCGAAACAAAGTCGAAGGAATGGAAATGGGGAAAACCGATGGGGCTCCCGCCCTCTTCCTTTCACGCTGTTGAAACATCTTGGATTTGTTTCGGATTTTCGAATTTCCCGCGCCCCGCGGGCTACAGGCGCGCGGAGGTCCAGTCGAGTGAGGGCGTGCCGATGCGGAGCTGCTCGACGCGGCGGATGTAGAATTCCACCGGGCCGTCGGCACCACTGGAACTGCGGGCGCTGTGGAAAAGGCCGAGGGCGTCGTCCCAGAGCTGTTCGCGATAGTAAATGACGCCTTGCCAGAAAAGGTCGCGGCGTTCGAGATCCTCGAAGGAGAGGACGTCGCGCAGGGCGAGCAGTTCGTAGATTTCCTCGCGGCTGCCGTCTTCGTAGCGCTGGATAAGTTCCATCGGGCGGACTTCGATCGAGAGTTCGGCGGACTGAAAGGTATTCGTGCCGAGCAGAATGCGGGAGCCGTAGATGAGGTTGGCGCGGCAGAGGCGGCGGGCAAACTCGACCGGCTCGCCGGCGACGCTCAGGGTGCCAAGACGCCGGGAACCGTAGGCGGCGACGACCATTTCGCCGGAGTTCACCCCGATGCGAAAATCGAACATTTGCTTCCAGATGCCGTGGCACTCGGCGTTGACTTCATCGAGCCGCTCGGTGAGGGCCAGCGCGGCTTCGCAGGCGACGCGGGCGTGGTCGTCATTGGGCAGGGGCGCGCCGAAGACGACGCGCAGGCTTTCCCCATCGCACTCATCGAGATAGCCGCCGCGCTCGACGAGGAAGTCGCCGGCGTTGCGCCGGAAGGAATTGGTCAGCGCGACGTAATCGGGCGCGGAGAGGGCGCCTTCGAGGTCGTCGTGGTTGAAGATTTCGCAGACGATGATGCTGACTTCGCGGCGCTCGCCTTCGAGATTCAACGGCGCGGAGGAGTTGAGCAGGGCGTAGAAGGTTTTTGTCGAGACGCGGTCGCCGAGCACCTGGCGCAGCACGCGCTTGCGGCTGCCTGCTTCGCTGCGCGAATAGAGGAGGCCCGCGGAGAAACTCAGGATGATCGCGAGCAGGCTGGGAAAGGGCGAAAAGAAGACGCCGGGCAGGCGAAGCACCCAGACGAGGCTGATGATCTGGAGCAGCGCGCCGGCGGCGACGACGGCCTTGAGCGAGTTGCGCGGGATGTCGATGGTCGTCCAGGCAATGGCAAAGGCGAAGAGGAGGAAGAGCGGATACTGCACGCCGCGGTGCAGCGCCGGGGTGAACGGCTGGGCGGTGAAACCGGCGAGCGCGGCGTCGAGCCGCAGAAAAATTCCACCCTCGAGCAACAGCGCGATAAAGAGCGCGACGAAGAAGCCGGTGATGAGGGTGACTTTGAGATAACGCACGGGGTAACAGCCGCATCTAGCACGCATTCGCCGGAAGGCGCAACCCCCGGCGGAATTTGTTGCTTCGTGGATTCGATGGCTGGTTGATTGGCGAAAGGGGCCGGCTGATCGCCCTCCATCCGCGAATCACCCCATCCCCGAATCAACCCATCGCTCATGCTGCACGTCGTCCTTGTCGAACCGGAAATCCCGCCGAACACGGGAAACATCGGGCGACTGTGCCTCGCTACAGGCGCTCATCTGCATCTCGTGAAGCCGCTCGGATTCTCGATCGACGACCGGGAACTGAAACGGGCGGGGCTGGATTATTGGAAGGATGTGCAGGTCACGGTCTGGGATTCGTTCGCGGCCCTCCGCGGGGCACAATCGCCGGGGGCGCGCTATTTTTTCCTGACCACGAAAACGGATCGCCTCTATTGGGATGCGCGTTTCCGCGACGGGGATTTCCTCGTCTTCGGTCGGGAGACAAAGGGGCTGCCCGAGCCGCTGCTGGCCGCCAACGACCAGCACCTGCTGACCATCCCGATGGCGTCGCGCACGCGCAGCCTGAACCTCGCGACGGCGGTGGGCATCGTGCTTTACGAAGCGGTGCGGCAAGTGAAAGGTGGCGCCCCTGCCGCATGACCGACACGACTTCGACTCCGCCCCAAATCATCGCCCGCGACCTGTGCCGTTCCTTTCAGCTCGGCTCCCGCAAGATCGAGGTGCTGCGCGGCATCAGCACGGACATCCTGAAGGGCGAGGCGGTATTTCTGTGCGGGGCTTCGGGAGCGGGGAAGACCACGCTGCTCTACACGCTGGCGGGTCTGGAGACGCCGGAATCCGGGACGGTCGAGTTTGAAGGCACGCCCTTGTATCGCGGCGGCGAGGCGGTGCAGGCGCGCATTCGCAATGAGCGCATCGGGTTTGTTTTCCAAGGATACTTTTTGCTGCCGGAGCTGACGGCGCTGGAGAATGTGCTGCTGCCTTCGATGATCGGGGGCAAAGTAAAGCGCGCAGCGGCGGAACGGGCGCTGGTCGATGTTGGCCTGGCGGATCGGCTGCAACATTTGCCCGCGGAACTTTCTGGCGGCGAGCAGCAGCGCGTGGCCATTGCCCGGGCGCTGATCAATGATCCGAGCGCCATCTTTGCCGATGAACCGACGGGCAATCTCGACTCGAAAACAGGCGAGGGGATCGTCGAATTGCTCCTTGGGTTGGTGCGCGAGCGGGGCAAGACGCTCGTCGTCGTGACGCACGACGCGCAACTCGCCACGCGGGGTGATCGGCGGCTGGAGATTCGCGATGGCGTGCTCGTCAGCTAGCCGGCAAGTTGCGTGCGGATTGCCGCTCGCTGTTTTCGACTCAGGCCGGACGATTTGCGGGAATGAGCTATCGGCTCCTGCTCGACATTGAGGCTGTCGAGTTCATGGCCGCGCTGCCGCGCCGGGAGCAACTCCAACTGCGCCGCCGTCTGGGCGAGATCCAAGCTTTCCCATCCCGCTTGCATTGCGGTTTCGCGATCTATTTTTGGGACGACTTTGCCGACCGTCATGGGAAGGTCTTTCGCCTCCGGCGGGCCGACGCATCGTGGCGGCTTGATTCCCGGGCAGCCAGGTTGGCCAACGTGCCTGCTTGAACTTGAGCGGGAGCACTGGCAGGTTGCCCGCCTTTTCCATGGAACTCACGATCTACATCGACGGCCAATACCTTCCCGAATCCGAAGCGAAGGTGTCCGTCTTCGACCACGGCCTGCTTTACGGCGACGGCATTTTCGAAGGCATTCGCATTTACAACGGGCGGGTCTTCAAGCTGGTCGAACATTTCGATCGTTTGTGGGATTCGGCCCGCGCGCTCATGCTCACCATTCCGATGACCGTCGAGGAAATGGAGGCGGCTTTGCTTGAGACGATCCGGCGGAACGGGCTGCGCGACGGTTACATCCGGCTCGTGATCACGCGGGGTAAAGGCAACCTCGGTCTGAGCCCTGACCGCTGCCCGAAAGCCTCGGTCATCATCATCGCGGCGACCATCCAGCTTTATCCGCCGGAAGTCTATGAGCGTGGCATGACCGTGGTAACAGTGGCGACGCGGCGCGTGGCACCCGCGGCACTCAGCCCGGCGGTGAAGTCGCTGAATTACCTCAACAACATCATGGCCAAAATCGAGGCGAACCTCGCCAAGGCCGACGAAGGGCTGATGCTCAACGAAGAGGGTTACGTGGCCGAATGCACGGGCGACAACGTCTTCATCGTGAAGCGCGGCGAAATCTACACTCCGCCGATCTACGCCGGCTCGCTGCGCGGCATCACCTGGCAGGCGGTGCTCGATATCGCCGTCGGGCTCGGCCTGAAGGTGAACGTGGAGCCGCTGACCCGCTATGACATCTACACCGCAGATGAGTTTTTCCTGACCGGCACGGCGGCCGAAGTGATCGCGGCGGTGAAGATCGACAATCGGGTGATCGGGGACGGCAAGCCGGGCCTGATCACCAACCAGATCATCGCCGCTTTCCGCGAGTTGACGCAGAGCACGGGAACGCCGATTTACGGATAAAGCTTTCTCCCCTGCCATGAATTGCGACGTCTGCAAAACGAACCAAGCCACCGTCTTCCTCACGCAAATCGTAGATGGGAAAATGCAGAAGGTGAATCTGTGCGAGTCGTGTTCGAAAGAAAAGGGCGTGACGGACCCGACCGGTTTTGCCCTGGCGGATCTGCTCCTCGGCCTCGGTGCGGCGCAGGAAATGGAGCGCGGCGGCAGCGTGCAAAAGTGCCCGACCTGCGGCTTCAGCCAGGCCGATTTCAAGAAGACCGGACGGCTCGGCTGCGCGACGTGCTACACGACTTTCGCCGACGGGCTCGCCTCGCTGCTCAAGGGCATGCACAAGGGAACCGCGCATGTCGGCAAGGTGCCCGCGCGGCAGGCGAAGAGCATCGAGCGCGAGTCGCAGCTCAAGACCCTGCAGCGCGATCTGCGCAAGGCGGTGACCGACGAGGATTACGAATCCGCGGCTGGCATTCGCGACCGCATCCGGCATCTCGACGAGGAGTAACCCATGGCCATCCACAATATCCTCGGCAACTCCGGTGAATGGCTGCGCGGCGAAGGCCCGCACAGCCAGATCGTCGTGAGCAGCCGCGTCCGGCTGGCGCGCAATTTGAAAAGCTTCGCCTTCCCCGGCTGGGCCAAGAAGCACGAGCGGTTGCAGATTCTCGACGCCATCAAGCCGCAGGTCGAAGCGCTGCCGGAGATGAATGACGCTTTCTCCGTCTATTCGCAGGATCTTTCCGCGCTGGAAAAACAGGTGCTCGTCGAGCGCCATCTCATTTCCCGCGAGCATGCCGCGAAGGGCGTGGGCTCGGCGGTGGTCATGAATCGCAAGCAGACGCTCTCGATCATGATCAACGAAGAGGATCATCTGCGGATGCAGGCGATCCGCGCCGGGCTCCAGCTCAAGAGCGTCTTCAAGATGATCGACAAGGCGGATTCCGCACTCGAAGACAAACTCGACTTCGCCTTCCACGCGCAACTCGGCTACCTCACCGCGTGCCCGACGAATGTCGGCACCGGCATGCGCGCGTCGGCGATGGTCCATCTCCCGGCGTTGGTCCTGAGCGAGCAGATCAATCAAGTCATCCAGGCCGTGAACAAGATCGGGCTCGCGGTGCGCGGGCTCTACGGCGAAGGCACCGAGGCGCTCGGGAATCTTTTCCAAGTCTCCAATCAGACGACGCTCGGCGAAAAAGAGGACGACATCATCGCGCGGCTGCACAAGGTCATCGAGCAGATCATCGAGCACGAGCAGAACGCGCGGCAGATGCTCCTCCAGAAAAAGCCGAAGACGCTCCTCGACCACATCGGGCGCGGCTACGGCATCCTGCGCCACGCCTATTCGATGAACTCGAAGGAAGCGCTCAACCTGCTCTCCTTCATGAAGCTCGGCATCGACCTGAGCTTTTTCCCGGAGGAATATCGCCAGCCGGTGGACGAGCTGTTTATGGAAACCCAGCCTGCGCATTTGCAAAAGGGCACGCAGCAAAAGCTCGCGGCGGAGGAGCGCGACTCGCTGCGCGCGGAAATCATCCGCGCCAAATTGGCGGCCTTCCCGCGGCCCGATGTGGGTTTCACCGATCCGACCTCGCCGCCGGGCAATGGTTCGCAGAACTGAGCTTCCCGGAATTTTAGAGCGGATTGGATGATCCGTAGCCGATGTAGCGTGTGCTCGATGAGCAGACCGCTCGGTCGGCTCACAGAGCCGACGCCATCACTGCGGCCGCAGTTTTCTTAGCCGTGCTGTTTCAACCGGGCTGCGCTGCATTCGCCTTCCAGAGAAGGTGCCGCTTCAGCATCCGGTCGCCCGCCGGCTGCCACGCCCGCAGGCCGGCCACGTCGAGCCGCATGACTTCCTCGTGGGCGGCGACCCAGAGGTCGGCATGAAATGGCGAACCGCGCCGGCAATGTTTTCGACCGTGAAAGTGGATGATCCGCGTCGCTTCATCGCGGGGTCGTCCATAAACACAGGAGGCGTTCCATTCCCCAGGTACTACCCGATGAGGATGGTGCGGCCGCAGGAGTTGCAGGCACGTTTCATCGGGAATGAAAGTGTGACGGCCCGGCAAAGCAGCGCGATACCACTCGGCCCGCAAAGGTGTGTCGCGACGAAAAGCCATCACTCCGCCGTTGATGGCCGGCCCGTAGTTCAGCGCCGCTTCCACCCACAACGGATACAAATTCTTTCCAAGCCATGAGGCGTTTGACGATGCAACGCCGGCGTGTGTTCCAATCCGCCATTTGCGTCCCGACCAGACCGCTCTCCTCCGTCCACGCGAAAAGTTCGTCGATGGGTCCGCGCACCAAAGTATCACTCTATCGATCAGCACCGAAGCCGCGTAAGGCGTCGTTGGCCTGCCCCAAAGTTGATCCAGACGCTATGAGAGATTGGCGGCGCGTGAGCGCCGCCGAACTCTCACCATGAAACGCAAACGACACACCCCCGAAGAGATCATCAAAAAGCTGCGCGAGGCGG
>Ga0105047_10002708_pt1 | contig 31437 bp, 29 predicted proteins | sample MAT04_FD_78384 | JGI IMG/M metagenome (GOLD analysis project Ga0105047, IMG submission 78384) | Freshwater microbial communities from Lake Fryxell liftoff mats and glacier meltwater in Antarctica - MAT-04 (megahit assembly) | ecosystem: Environmental > Aquatic > Freshwater > Ice > Liftoff... | reverse complement strand
ATCTGGCCGAGATCCTCGCCGCCTACCTGTTGGGGTTCGCCGTTGCGGCCCTGTTGTGGGCCGGGGCGCCGCGGATCTTCGCCGGACCGGTGTTCGAGCGACGCAACTACCGCGATCACCCGCTGCCCACGGCGGTGGGAGTCCTGTTGCCGGTCGCGGCCGCCGCCGTCGTCGGCATCCACATCGCGGTGTTCGACCTTTGGCGCAGCGCGTTCGGCGCCGGGTCCACGGGATGGTCCGCTCTCACCGACCACGCAACGACCACCATGGCCCTGGCGCTCGCGTTCGCCTTGCTCGGTCTGGTCGACGATCTCGGCGGCCTGGGCGAGAGCGGGGGCTTCACGGGTCACCTCAAGGCCCTCTTCGAGGGGCGCATCACCACCGGGCTGATCAAGCTGGTCGGCGGTCCGCTCTTCGCCCTGGTCATCATCGCCGGCGGCCCCACCCCGACCGGGCGGGTCGGCCATCTGCGCGATGCGGCACTGGTGTGTCTGGCGGCGAATCTCGCGAATCTTTTCGACCGGGCCCCGGGACGGGTCAACAAAGTGGGTCACCTGGCCTTCGTGGCGCTCGCCCTCGCCACCCTCGATGCGCGACTGGTGCCCGTGGCCCTCGTCGTGGGCGCAGCCGGCGCACTGCTGTCGGGCGACCTCCGCGAGCAGTTCATGCTGGGTGATTCGGGGTCGAACGTGCTGGGCGCGGTGCTCGGATACGGGGTCGTCATCACTACCGCCGTCTCCACCCGCTGGATCGTGATCGCGGTCCTTCTTGCGCTCAACCTCGTGTCCGAGGTGGTCTCGTTCAGCCGGGTCATCGACCGCGTCTGGCCGCTGCGGCGCCTCGATCGGCTCGGGTCACCCCACCGCCCGGGTTAGTGTGGGTGGGACCAAAGGAGAAACCGGTGGCCAAGCACATCTTCGTGACCGGAGGAGTAGCAAGTTCCCTGGGCAAGGGCCTCACGGCTTCATCGCTCGGACGCCTCTTGAAGGCCCGGGGTCTCCGGGTGACGATGCAGAAGCTCGATCCGTACATCAACGTCGACCCCGGCACGATGAACCCGTTCGAGCACGGCGAGGTCTACGTCACCGAAGACGGTGGCGAGACCGACCTCGACCTAGGGCACTACGAGCGCTTCATCGACGAGAATCTCACCCGGGGCTCCAATGCGACCACGGGCTCGATCTACACCGAGGTGCTGGCGGCCGAGCGGCGCGGCGACTACCTCGGCAAAACCGTGCAGGTCATTCCGCACATCACCGACGAGATCAAGCGTCGCATCGCGCGCCTCGCCACCGATGATGTCGACGTGGTCATCACCGAGGTGGGCGGGACGGTCGGCGATATCGAGATCCTGCCGTTCCTCGAGGCCATCCGGCAGTTCCGCCTCGACGTGGGCCGCGAGAACGTCTGCTACATCCACCTCACCTTGGTGCCCTTCATCGGTCCGGCGGCCGAGCAGAAGACCAAGCCCACCCAGCACTCGGTCACCGAGCTTCGCAGCCGGGGCATCCAGCCGCACATCATCGTGTGCCGCAGCGAGAGCCCCATCAACCCGGGCCTCAAGTCGAAGATCTCGTCGCTGTGCGACGTGCCCGTCGAGGCCGTCATCAACGCGTCGGACGCAGAGAGCCTCTACGACATCCCGCTGATGATGCACGACGAGGGCCTCGATACCGAGGTCTGCAAGCTGCTTCAGCTCGACGCCGGCGAGCCCGATCTCAGCGATTGGCGCGACCTCGTGCGCCGCGTCAAGGAAGCCACCTTCCCGGTGCGGGTCGGCATCATCGGCAAGTACGTGGCGCTGCCCGACGCCTACCTCTCGGTGGTCGAGTCGCTCAACCACGCCGGCGCCTTCCAGGGTGCCGATGTCAAGATCGACTGGATCCAAGCCGAAGAGGTCGAGTCGCTCCTTGCCGCTGATGCGCTCCGCGAGCTCGACGGCATCATCATCCCCGGCGGGTTCGGCGAGCGGGGTATCGAGGGCAAGGTCGCCGCTGCTGCGTACTCGCGCACCCACGACATCCCTACGCTCGGCCTGTGCCTCGGCATGCAGGTCATGACCATCGAATACGCCCGCAACGCCCTGGGCCTGGTGGGCGCGAACTCGGCCGAGTTCGACCCCGAGACCCCGTACCCGGTCATCAACCTCATGGCCGACCAGGTCGATGTGTCCGAAAAGGGCGGCACGATGCGCCTCGGCGCCTACCCCGCCGTGCTCGCCGAAGGCTCCCAGGTGGCGGCCATCTACGGCACCACCGAGGTGTCGGAGCGTCACCGACACCGTTACGAGTTCAACAACGAGCTGCGAGCGCGGTTCGCCGGAACCGACTTCCACACGTCGGGGCTGTCGCCCGACGGCAAACTCGTCGAGTTCATCGAGCTGGCCGACCACCCGTTCTGGATCGGCACCCAGGCCCACCCCGAGCTCAAGAGCCGCCCCACCAAGCCGGCGCCGCTGTTCCGCGAGTTCGTGGCGGCCGCTCGCGCTCGGGCCGAGGGCCGCAACCCCCACATCATCGACGTGGTCAGCGGCGTGCCGGCGGCTGTCGCGGCCTTCTCTTCGGACCGATGAGCGGGTTCCGTAAGGTCAACGAGACGTTGATCCACGCCGGTTACGTGATCAGCGTGTTCAACGTCGAGTTCGAGGCCCCCAACGGCGAGACCATGCACCGCGACGTGGTCCGTCATCCCGGCGCCGTCACGGTGGTGCCGGTGCTCGATGACGGCACCGTGGTGATGGTTCGCCAATTCCGAGCCCCCATGGAGGGCCTGGTGCTCGAGGTACCTGCGGGCAAACGCGATGTCGACGGCGAGGAGCCCATCGTGACCGCGCATCGCGAACTGGCCGAAGAGGTGGGGTACACGGCCTCGTCGATGGTGCCGCTCATGGTGCTCAACCACAGCCCCGGCTTCTGCATCGAGCTCAATCACATCTTCCTGGCCACCGGGCTCACCGCCGGGCAACGCTCGGTCGACGGCCCCGAAGAGGAGAACATGACCATCGAGCACATTGCGCTGGCCGACGTGTTCTCGCTCATCGCCAATGGCGTGATCAGCGACGCGAAGTCGGTGGCGGGCCTCACCCTGGCCGCTCAACGGCTCGGAGTGGTGCCCGCTCCGTTCGCGTGAGGCCAGTCGCGTGAGCCGTCCGACTGGGGTCGCCGCAGCGCCGCTGCCGGGCGCCGCCGAGGAGTTCCTGGTGTGGATGGCGGTCGAGAAGGGTCGCGCCGCCAACACCTTGGAGGCGTACCGTCGTGATCTTCGTCGTTACGTGGCCTGGTTGCAGGCCCCCGGGACGGCCGCCGGCACCACGACGGTGACGGCCGCGACCGAGGCCGACGTGACCGCGTACGTGGCGTCGTTGCGGGCCAGCGGTCTGGCTCCAGCCAGCGTCGCCCGGGCCGTCGTCGTCGTGCGCGCCCTGCACCGCTATATGGCCACCGAGCGTCTCGCCGACATCGATCCCACGGTGCGACTGGAAACCCCGCGTCGACCCTCGGGGCTTCCCAAGGCGTTGAGCGAGGCCCAGATCGCCCGCTTGTTCGACGCAGTGGCAACCAACGCTCCGCTCGATTCCCATCAGATCGCGGTGCGGCGCCGAGACAGCGCCTTGTTGGAGGTGCTGTACGGCTCGGGGCTACGCATCTCCGAGGCGGTGGGGCTGTCGCTCGGCGACATCGACCTCGACTCCCGTCTCCTTCGGGCCTTCGGGAAGGGGGCCAAGGAACGGGTCGTTCCGCTCGGCTCCCTCGCCACCGCGGCACTCGGGAGCTGGTTCGCCGATGGGGTGCGTGACCGCCTGGCACCGCCACGGTGGCGATCACGCGACGACCAGGCGGCGGTGTTCCTCAACCAGCGGGGCGGGCGGCTCACCCGCCAGGGGGGATGGCTGGTGCTGTCGGGGTACGCCCGACTGGCGGGGTTGTCCGACGTGGTGTCGCCCCATGTGTTGCGTCACAGCTGCGCCACTCACATGCTCGACCACGGTGCCGACATCAGAGCAGTGCAGGAATTGCTCGGACACGCGTCCATTTCGACCACTCAGCTCTACACCAAGGTGGTCACCGACCGTCTGTGGGCGGTCTACGCGCAGTCCCACCCGCGGGCCCGCCGATGACGCTCGACCTGCGCCACCGCGTCCCGAGGTTCTTCTCATCGATCCGTCCCGGCCCGCCGGGAGCAGCCGACGTGGCGTGGGCGGTCTCGCTGCTCAACGAGCGTGAGCAGCGCCTGTTCCGTCTGATGTCCAACCCCGACCAACGTCACGCCGTTCGCGTCTCGCGACGCGTCGAGGCGGCCTTTGCCGATCTCGAACCGCAGTCACGGCCCGTTGCGCTGGAACTGGCGCTCGCGGCCGCGCTCCTGCATGACGTGGGCAAGACCGAGGCTCGACTGGGCACCTACGGGCGCACGATCGCCACGCTCAGCGGGGCGGTCGGGGGCCTCGACCTCGCCGAGATCTGGCAGGAGAAGTCGGGGTTCACCCGCCGTGTAGGGCTCTACCTGCGCTACGGCATCATCGGTGAAGAGATGTTGCAGATGGCCGGGAGCGATCCGGTGGTGATCGCCTGGTCGGTGCAGCATCACCTTCCCGAGGACGCCTGGACGGTCGATCCCGAGCTGGGGCGGATACTTGCGGCGGCCGACGAGTAGGACGCCAGCGCATTGGCCCGGTCCAGCACGACCCGGCCACTCGCCGGTGCTGTGCCACCCGTACGGTCGGCTCCGGACACCTCGACGGTGACCGATGGGTCCTCACCCGCCGATTCGACGGCGTTCCTGTTCACCTTGACGGCCAGCTGGAACCGTTGGGTCCCTCCTGGCTGCAGGGCCCTGCTGGCAGCGTGGTGGGGCACCCCGCGTCGTGACGACCACCCGGCGTTGACCGGGGAGTCCGTGAGCAGATCGAGCCCGGGGCCGAGCCGGGCGGTGAGCTCGTAGCCGTCGACCTCGGTCGTCCCGAGATTGGTGACGGCGATCGACAGCTGCACCTCGTCTCCGCCCGACACCGCCATCACTGGTCCGTGGTTGACCCCGACGGTGGTGACGTCGAGTTCGAGCCCGGACCGCTCGCGGACCGCGGTCGCCTCGTTGTTCTCGAAGAGGTAGGCGTCGTCGTAGGCGATCGACACCGAGTTGGGCGCGCCGGTCGGGGCGCCGGCTGCGATGAGCGGGAGCAGGAGTGTGCGTCGTTCGCCGATCCCGAGCCGGGCCAGCACCAGCCGGGCGGGGCCCTCGGGCGGACCGGTCCAGCCGGCGACCGCCGCCAGCGTGGGGTCGAGGTGGTAGCCGGAGGGAAGGGTGTCCGTGATGACCACGTTCGTGGCGGGCCGGCCCGAGAGGTGTACGACCTCGATCTCGTGGCCGGTGTCGTCGCCCGACAGGTGATCCTCGACGCCAACATCGGGGGGCCTGGTCAGCAGCGTTTCGCTCTCGCGGTCGGCGCCTCCGTCGAAGCTCGGCGGCAGGTCATCGGGGTGGGCGGACAATGTGGAGCGGGCGGCGACGACATCGGCGGTGAGGGTGAACCCACCGATCGGGTCGCCCAGATCGATCACGAAGGCGGTGAGCGTGGCGATCGTGGTCGATACTCCCGGCGGGATGACCAGCGACGAAGTCTCGGTCGTGAGCGCCGAGCCATTGACGGTCCATCCGGGCTGGTCGACAACGGCGAGACCCGGCGGGATCGCGACCGAAACGGCCAGGCCGGCGACCGGCATCGACCCGTGGTTGGCGATGCCGACCGAGAGAGCGACGCTGTCGCCGAGGTCGAGGGGTCGTATCTCGTCGGGCGCCAGCGACGCATCGTTGACGGCGCTCAGTGCGAGGTCGACATCGAGCGAGAACCGTTGTGTCCGGGCGTAGTCGCAGTCATCGGCCACCACGGTGCTCGCGTACCGCAGTTCGACCAGCGTCATCAGTGGGTGGTTGAGCTCGTCAGGGTCGAGTGCGGCGCAGCCGGATCCGTGGGGTTGGGCAAGCGCCGTGCGGCTCGTCGCCGCCCGGTCGACCGGTTCGGCGACCAGGGGGAGGAGGTAGCGGTCCGATGCGCCGGGTGCGGGGGAGTCGATCGCGCGCCGTACCGGTCCGTGCGGCGGCCCCGTCCATCCGGCGTCGGCGCCGGCGCCGGCGACGGCGTCGAACCGCAAGCCGGCCGGCACATCGACGCTGAGGCTGACATCGTCGACCGTGATGGGCCCGGTGTTGGTGACGGTGATCCCGAATCCGGTCGGCGCACCGCTGCGAACGAAGGTGCCGGCTGCGATGATGGCGACGCCGAGGTTCGCTCCATCGTGCGAGATGAGCGCCTGGTCGGTGCTGTCGAGCAAGGCGTCGGCGTCGATCGGTGCCGGGGTCAGGATGTAGGAGTCGTTGTCGGCCTGCGAGATCCGGGCGGTGTTGAGCAGTTGGCGGCGCGCCCGTTGCGGGGAGTCCGTAGCGAGGTCGGTCACGATCAGCGTGATCTGGCGGTGGACCGAGGAACCGGGGGAGAGCGGGCCGGCGATGAGGTCGCTGACGATCCCTCCGGGACCTCGGGACCAGCCGGGCTGGGCATCGAATCGGTAGCCGTCGGGCACATCGTCGATGATCTCGATGTTGGTGGCCGCCACCGTGCCTTCGTTGACGATCTCGATGGCGAACGTGACCATGTCGCCGACCGCCACGGTCGCCGCGCCCCCGGGGCCGGGTCCGCCGGGGGTTGTGGGTACCCCGTTCACGGTAGCGACGTCGAGCCCGAGCGCTAGGTCGAAGCGATCCTGCGGTGAACAGGTCTCGGCCTCGATCATGTGGGAGGCGGTGAGGAGGAATGACCGAGTCCGAAGGCAGTCCGGTCCTGCGGCGGTTGGGAGTGCGCTGGGGTCGAGCAGTGCGCTGGGGTCGAACAGTGCGCTGCGGTCGTACAGTGCCGTGACGGTGTAGGTGTCGCGGCCGCTGACGGTCGCGCTGCGGGGGGCCAGCAGTTGTTCTCGGGTCATCTCGGCAACCGCGTCGCCGCTGTCACCGTCGACGACGAAGGCGCCGCTGCCATCGGGGCCCGTCCAAGTGGCGAAGACCAAGCCGTTGGTTCGGGCTCCGAGGATGGCTTGGCTCACCGAATAGGCCGCTGGCGCGCCCGAGTCGTTGGAGATCACGGTTTCGGAGGTGACCGTGGTGTTGGCGGCGCCCCAGGGCACCGATGACACGACTCGCGTTGACTGTGACAGGTGCCCGAACGGGGTGCAGGAGCTGGCGCTGGTGGATCGACCGTTCGAGGTCAGGGTGACGACTCGGCGCAACCCGGTATTTCCCGATGTTTCGTCGCGATCGACGGTGCAATCGGCGCTGGAAGCGTTGGCGACGGCCTTGCTCGGATCGAGATCGGTGACGAACCGGGCCGACAGGCGGTACCGGTCGATGTCAGAGCTGTTGGAGTACGGCGCGAGCGTGCGATCGTCGGCCAGCGTGGTGGTGGGAATGGCGGGGGGGCTTAACACCGCTCCGGCTCCGGGCCGGAGCGTGTCGATGAGGTCGTAGCGCCGGGCGGTGTCGCTCGTGTTGGTGACGGTGACGTCGTAGATGACGTCGTAGTGTCCGGTGCCGTCGGCGGTGGAGCTGACGATGGCGGTGCGGACTGTGAGTCCGTCGAGTTGGTTGCTGCCCCCGCCAACATCACCGTTGGGGAGATCGGTCGCCGGTGCGATACCTGGGAGTGAGAAGGCGGACACCGGGGTCGAGGGGGACAGCAACACAATGGTCGGCGTAGTCAGGGCGAGGGCTACGGCAACGAGGCCGGCGCTGCGCTGATAGCGCTTCGAGTGGTGAAGGATTTGGCGAATCGAGGAGTTCGAAGTCACTAAATCATGATATGTACCAAACGACCCATTCCCAACCTCTGATCGGGAAATTCACTCTGGGCCGTCTGGGCCCTGGGCGTCTTGCGGGGGAGATGGTGCCGCGTGGGATCGCCGAGGGTGCGGTGCGTGAGGCGCGCGTCGCGAGGTGCAGTCATGCAACCAGTATCGGCACCCTGGCGAAGGATATTTAGTAAATACTGAATATTGTTTGCGCCGGTTCCGTCGGGTCAGGCCGGACCGAGGCCCATTGCCCGCTGCGCCCGCGCCAACACCGGTGCCGCTACGGCGGATGCCTTCGCGGCCCCCGCCGCCAGCAGTCGGTCCAGTTCGGCGGGATCGGCCGACAAGTCGGCGTAACGCTGCTGGATCGGCGCGAGCATCTCGGTCACCGCAGCAGCGCAATCGGCCTTGAGGGGCCCGTACTGCTGGTAGTCGCCGGCCAAGGCCTCGGGGTCGCGCTGGGTGGCGCCCCCGAGGATGGACAACAGGTTCGACACGCCCGGCTTCTCGGCGATGTCGAAGCGCACGACGCCCTCGGAATCGGTCACGGCGCGTTTGAACTTCTTCTCGATGTCCTTGGGCACGTCGGTGATGAGCACCGTTCCCTGGGGCGAATCGGCGGACTTGGACATCTTCGACGTGGGGTCCTGGAGGTCCATGACCCGGGCGCCGGCGGCGGGAGTCGAGTGCACCGGCAGGACGAACGTGTCCCCGTATCGGTTGTTGAAGCGTTCCGCTGCATCTCGGCACAGTTCGATGTGCTGCTTCTGGTCGGCGCCCACCGGCACCTTCTCGGTGTCGTACAACAAGATGTCGGCCGCCTGCAGCGCCGGGTAGGTGAACAGGCCCGACGACACGAACTTGTTGCGTTCACTCTTGTCCTTGAACTGCGTCATGCGGCTGAGCTCACCGAAGGAGACGATGCACTCCATCAGCCAGCCCAGTTGGGCGTGTTGGGGGACGTGGGACTGCACGAAAAGCGTGCAACGCGTCGTATCGAGACCACACGCCATGAGGAGCGCAGCCAGATCACGAGAGCGAGCCCGGAGTTCGGTGGGGTCCTTGGGGATGGTGACGGCGTGCAGGTCGACGATGCAGTAGACGGCGTCATCGACGTCGAGATCTCGGACCCAATTGACGACCGCTCCCAAGAAGTTGCCCAAATGGAGGTCGCCGGTCGGTTGAATGCCTGAGAACACGCGTGCCATGGCCGCGAGAGTAGCGGTGGTCCGGGCGAACAACGCCCTTGTAATTCGCCGGTGGGGGTGCGTTACCATGGCGCCGTGGCGATCGACGTACATACCTCCGTGTTCGAGGGGCCCTTCGACCTCCTGCTGCACCTGATCCTGCGCGATCAGGTCGACCTGTACGAGGTCTCGCTCACCGCCATCGTTGACGCGTACCTCAGCCACATGAACCTCGTCGAGCATCTCGACCTCGACAGCGCCACCGAGTTCCTCCTCATCGCTGCGACCTTGGTCGAGCTCAAGGCCCGTCGGCTGCTGCCCGGCCTCGACGACGGCGACCTCGACGACGAGCTGGGCATCTGGGAAGAGCGCGACCTGCTGTTGGGACGTCTCCTCGAGTGCAAGACGTTCAAGGACGCGGCGGTCATGCTGGCCGAGATGCACGCCGTGGCCGGGCAGTCCTTCGCCCGCCGCGTCGGCCCCGACGAGCGCTACATCGACCTCACCCCCGATTCGCTCGTGGGAGTCACCGCTCTGCAGTTGCGGGCCGCCTTCATGAAGGCCACCGCCCCCAAGCCCGAGCCCCGCATCGACCTGTTCCACGTCGCCCCCATCCGGGCCTCCGTCGTCGAGGCGGTCAGCGAGCTGGTCGACGAACTGCCCCGCATCGGGCGCATTTCGTTCCGCGACCTCACCGCCGCGTTTGTCGACAAGATCGAGATCGTCGTACGGTTCCTCGCCGTCCTGGAACTCTTCAAGCAGGGGTACATCGATCTTGACCAGTCATCGAACTTCGGTGACATTCAGATCATCTGGACGGGAACTTCAGACGACGAGGCCGCACTCGACCTCGTCGACGCCTACGAAGGTTGAGTTGGGGCCAGATCATGAGCACTCCCGAGGAGGCGGCTGAGCCCGCCCATCATTCGCCATTGACCGCGGAGGCCAAGCGGGCCATCGAAGCCATCGTCATGGTTGCTGACGAACCCGCCGATCCCCGGATGCTGGCGCAGCTCATCGAGATCTCGGCCGTGCGCGTCGACGAGCTGTGCGAGGAACTGTCGGCCGAGTACGACGCCGAACGTCGGGGTTTCGCCCTGGTGCGCGTCGCCGGCGGTTGGCGGTTCCAGAGCCGGGGCGAGCTGTCGCCCTACGTCGAGCGGTTCGTTCTCACCGGCCAGTCGGCGCGGTTGTCGGCCGCTGCGCTCGAAACGCTGTCGATCGTTGCCTACAAACAGCCCATCTCTCGGGCCCAGGTAGCGGCCATCCGAGGCGTGAGCGTCGATGGTGTCATGCGCACGCTGCAGCAACGGGGCTACATCGGCGAACTGGCCCGCGACCCGGGTCCCGGCCAGGCCATCCTGTTCGGCACCACCAGCCTGTTCCTCGAGCGCCTCGGCCTCGACACGCTCGACGAGTTGCCCCCGCTGGGCGACTTCGTCCCGGGTCCCGAGGTGGTCGAAGCCCTCGAAGCCGGCCTGCGGGTCGTCGATGACGAGCCGAAGCCCGATGCTGTGGCGGAGGCGTCGCCCGTTGCTGAGCCTGAGGCGGAGCCCGATGCTGTGGCGGAGGCGTCGCCCGTTGCTGAGCCCGAGGCGGAGCCCGAGCCTGAGGCGGAGCCCGAGCCCGAGGTGGAGCCGGTCATCGACCTGCGGGAAGAGGCCGAACCCGACCCAGAGCCCGAGCCGCTCGAGCTCGACGCCCTCGACGTGTTGGCCGATGAGCCCCGCCTCGATGCTCCCTGACGACGAAGACGTCCCTGACGAAGGCCTGCCGGACGGGCCGCTACCCGACGGCGAGCGACTGCAGAAGGTGCTGGCCCAGGCCGGCCTCGGCAGTCGGCGCGTCTGCGAGATCTACATCGACGAAGGCCGGGTGTCGGTCAACGGCGTGATCGCCCGGCTCGGCCAGCGGGTCGATCCCGACGTCGATGTCATCGAGGTCGACGGCTCCCAGATCGGTATCAAGCCGGGCATGGTCTACTACCTGCTCAACAAACCGGCCGGCGTGGTTACCACTGCGGCCGACACCCACGGGCGGCCCACGGTGGTCGAACTCGTGCCCGCCGAACCCCGGGTGTTCCCGGTCGGCCGCCTCGACGCCGAGACCGAGGGTCTATTGCTGTTGACCAACGACGGCGACATCACCCACCGCATCACCCATCCCAGCTTCGGGATCGAGAAGGAGTACCTCGCCGAAGTGGTCGGTGAGCCGTCACGCGGTGCACTGCGCCGGCTCCGCCAAGGAGTCGAGCTGGAAGACGGGGTGACCTCACCGGCGGTGGTCTCGCTGCTAGCGCCCACCATGATCCGACTCACCATCCACGAGGGCCGCAATCGCCAAGTGCGGCGCATGTGCGACGCCATTGGGCACCCTGTGGTGCGACTCGTGCGCACCCGCATCGGCTCGATCACCGACTCCACCCTGGCGCCGGGCGAGCACCGCGAGCTCACCCAGGACGAGGTTCGGGCGCTGGAGCGGGTCATCGGGGCTGCGGGCCAGCGCGACGAGACAAACGGTGCCGGACCCCGCGGACCCCGGCTGTAAGCTCGCCCCTCATGTCGACCAGCGCCCGCGCCCGAAGCTTCCGTGCTCTGCGGGGGGCCACCACCTTCGACGCCGATGAGGCCGAGCACGTCTCGGAGCGCGTCGTCGAGTTGGTCACCACCATGATCGAACGCAACGCCGTCGACCACGACGATGTCATCTCGATCATTTTCACCGCCACCGAGGACCTTACGAGCACGTTCCCGGCAACGGCGGCGCGCCGCATCGGCCTCGGCGACGTCCCCCTCATCTGCGCCCGCGAGCTGTCCATCGAGGGGGCAATGGCCCGATGCGTGCGGGTACTCATGCACCTCGAGACCGAGCGGAGCCGTTCCGAGCTGCGCCACGTGTACCTCCACGAAGCCCGCGGCCTCCGAGACGACCTGCCCGAGTGAGACGCGCCCAGATCATTGGCACCGGGCTCATCGGCGGTTCGGTCGGTCTGGCGCTGAAGGCCAAGGGTTGGTACGTCACCGGCGACGACCGCAACCCTGCCGCCGCCCGAGAAGCGCTCGCCCGCCAGGTGATCGACAGCATCGGCATCGACGAGACGGCCGAGATCTGCTTTCTGGCCATGCCGGTGAGCGGCATCACGGTCGCCGGGCTCGATCTGCTCGACCGTGCCGACTGGGTCGTCACCGACGTCGGCAGCGTGAAGGCGCCCGTGGTCCGGGCCCTCGACCGACCCCGCTTCGTGGGCGGGCACCCGATGGCCGGGTCCGAGCAAGACGGCGTTGCGGGTTCGACGCCCACCATGTTCGAGGGCGCTGTGTGGGTGCTGACGCCCACCAGCGGAACCGACCCCGAGGCCCAGGCCCTGGTGCACTCGGTCGTCGCGTCGTTCGGTGCCGAGGTGGTCACGCTCGATGCCGCCGTGCACGACCGGGTCGTGGCCATGGTGTCCCACGTTCCTCACCTCACGGCGGCCACGCTCATGGGCCAAGCTGCCGGCCGGGCCCTGCAATCGGGTCAGGGGCCGCTGCTGCGGCTTGCGGCGGGGGGATTCCGCGACATGACTCGCATCGCCGCGGGCAGCCCCGAGATCTGGCCCGACATCTGCGAGGACAATCGCGATGCCATCGTCGATGTGCTCGAACAGCTCATCGGTGAGCTCGAAGTGGTGCGCGATGTGGTCTCCTCGGGCGACCGGGCTGCGTTACTCGAGCGGCTTGAGCGCGCTCGCGTAGCCCGTCAGAATCTGCCCACCACCGCGGCGCGGCCCGAGGAACTCGTCGAGCTGAGGGTCGGGGTGCCCGACCGTCCTGGAGTGCTGGCAGCGGTCACGGCGCTCGCCACGGTGCACGAGGTCAACATCTACGACATCGAGATCGCCCACTCCGCCGAAGGACCGCAGGGTGTGCTCATCCTGCTGGTCGATACCGGACGGGTCGACTCGTTCATGGCCGGTCTGGTGGCCGAGGGGTACGCCGTGTCCCAGCGGTCGTTGCGATGAGCGTCGATTCGGTGCTCGCCGATCCGCTGGCGGTCGAACCCCTTCACATCGTTGCGGGCGGCTCGTCGTTCCGGATGACCGTGCCGATTCCGGGGTCGAAGTCGATCACCAACCGGGCGCTGGTGTGCGCAGCGCTCGCCGATGGCCCGTCGGTGCTCACTGGTGTGCTGGCGTCGGACGATACCGACGCCATGGTCGAGGGCCTGCGGGCATTCGGCATCGGCGTCGATGCCGGCCCCGAAGGTGCGGCCGACCAGCTCACGGTATGGGGCTGCTTGGGCCGGTTGCCCAACTCGACGGCCCACATCGACGCCCGGATGTCGGGCACCACGTCGCGATTCCTGCTGCCGGTCTCGGCGCTCGCCACGGGTCCGGTCGTCGTCGACGGCTCGCCCTCGTTGCGGGCGCGGCCCATGGCCGACGGCATCGCTGCCCTCCAGCAGATGGGCCTGCTCGTGCGGTCCGAGAACGGCCACCTGCCCGTCACGGTGCAGCGCGACCCCGACGAGTCCTTCGAGCCGGGCCGGGTCACCGTGCGCGGTGACGTGTCGAGCCAATTCCTGTCGGGACTGCTGCTGGTGGCGCCATGTCTGCCCTACGGGCTCGAGATCGAGGTCGACGGACTGCTGCAATCGGTGCCCTATGTCGACATGACGGTGGCGGTCATGGCGAGCTTCGGTGCGCTGGTCGACATCGGCGACGATCACCGCTCGTTCTCGGTGCAGCCCACCGGGTATCAGCACCGTAGCTACGGCATCGAGCCCGATGCCTCCGCCGCGTCGTACTTCTTCGCCGCCGCAGCCCTGTGCGGGGGGACGGTCACCGTCGACGGCCTGGGCACCGACAGTCTGCAGGGCGACGCCGGGTTCTGCGGTGTGCTCGAGCGGTGCGGGGCCGCGGTCGAGTGCAGCGCCACGTCCACGACGGTGACCGGCACCGGGCGGTTGCTCGGCGGCACCTTCGACATGGCCCTCATCTCCGATACCGCCCAGACCCTCGCCGCCATCGCCCCGTTCGCCGAGTCGCCGATCGAGATCACTGGGATCGGCTTCATCCGTCGCAAGGAGACCGATCGCATCGCCGCGGTGGTCACCGAGCTGGGCCGATGTGGCGTGACGGCGATCGAGCTCGACGACGGACTGCGCGTCGAGCCCGGGGTGGTGGGTCCGGCGGTCATCGAGACCTACGACGATCACCGCATGGCGATGAGCTTTGCGGTGCTCGGCCTCCGGGCCCCCGGCATCGAGATCGCCGACCCAGGTTGTGTCGCCAAGACGTTCCCGCGATTCTGGGACGTCGTGAACCTGTTGCGAGAGGCAAAGCCATGAGCGAGCAGACGGCGAGGGTCGTGGCGATCGACGGGCCGGCCGGATCCGGCAAGTCGACGATCTCCAAGCTCGTGGCCCAGCGGCTCGGCTTCGACATGCTCGACACCGGTGCGATGTACCGGGCCGTGACGTTCGCGGTGCTCGATGCCGGGGGCGACATCGCCGATGCAGAGGGGGCCACGGTGGCGGCCGAGCGGGCCGACATCATGCTCGGCCCAACGGTCGTCACCATCGACGGCACCGACGTCACTGCCGCCATCCGCGGCGTCGAGGTATCGGGCGCCGTCAGCGTGGTCGCAGCGCATTCGGGGGTACGGCGACGGCTGGTCGAGTTGCAGCGCGAGTGGCTGTCCCAGCATCGCGAGGGCGTAGTGGAAGGGCGCGATATCGGCACTGTCGTGTTCCCCGAAGCGGCGCTCAAAATCTTCCTCACGGCCTCGCCCGACGTTCGGGCTCGCCGGCGCGCCGGTGACGGCGTGCTCGATGTCGACGCCGCGGCGGCCAACATCGCCGAGCGCGACCGCATCGATTCCACCCGTGACGACTCGCCCCTGATCGAGGCCGAAGACGCCGTCGTCGTCGACACATCGGATCTCACTATCGACCAGGTCGTCGACCTCATCGTCGCAGTAGCAAAGGAACGCCTATGAGCGGAAGCTCCTCCAACCCCACCCAACCCCGTGGGGCCATCGCCCTCGCCATCTACCGGGTGCTCTGGTACGCGGCGCGGGCGCTCACCGGGGTGTACTGGCGTCTCGAGATCCAAGGGTCCGAGCGAATCCCCCGCACCGGTGCCTTCGTGATTGCGCCCGTGCACCGGTCCAACCTCGACTTCCTGCTGGCGGGGCTCGCGGTGAAACGGCCGGTGCGCTACATGGCCAAATCAACGATCTTCGTGGGCGGCAAGGTCGACAAGCTGCTCAACGCGATGGGGGCCTTCCCGGTGGTGCGCGACACCGCCGACTTCGCCGCCATACGTACCTGCGAATCGCTGTTGGCATCGGGTGAGCCGGTGGTGGTGTTTCCCGAGGGGCGACGCAAGCAGGGCGACACCCTGGTCAACCTCTTTGACGGACCGGCATTCGTGGCGGCCCGCCAGCGGGTACCGCTGCTGCCGGTGGGTATCGGCGGGTCCGACAAGGCCATGCCCATCGGCGCGAAGTTCATCTTCCCCCGCAAGGTGGTCATCGTGATCGGCGAGCCGATCTATCCCGACGTCGCGTTGGAAGGTCGAGTCAGTCGGTCCGATATCAGAGCGCTCACCGAGCGGTTGCGCGTCGATGTGCAGAGCGCTTACGACGAAGCTCAGGCCCAGGCGGCGAGCTAGCCGCTCCGCTCAGCCATTCGAGAGCATCAACCCGGCGTACATGGCGGCCACGGCGAAGACCGAGGCCATGGCCCCACCGATGGCGAGCGCCGCCTTGGATGTGCCGACGAGGTGGATGGCGGCACCGGCGCCCGAGGCGATGACCAGCAGGAACTTGATGCCGAAGACGGCGAGGTCGAGGTCGTCGGCGACCATCATGCTCCAGATGCCGGTGACCAGGGCGATGCCGAAGGCGGGCCAGGCAATGCGGTTGAACGCCTGGGCCACAAGCTTCGGGGCCTCGGGGCTGATCCTGCGCAGGGTCGGCACGAGGCCACCGAGCACGATCTGGCCACCGACCCATACCGAAGCGGACAGGACGTGGAGGAAAAGGCGGAAGGTGGTCACGGATTGCTGTCTAGCGACTGGGCGGTCGGCTAGGCCAGTGAGCTGAGCACGTCGCTGGCGGGCAGCTTGCGGTCGTTGAGGCCGGGCCGGTTGGCCGAATCGCCGCCGAGCGCGAAGGTGGCGAACGAATCGACAGCGACCAACAGGTCGCGCAGGTTGCGCGGCGGCGGGAAGTACTCGTCCTCGTCGGTGGTGCGCACCTCTTCGACCCCATTGGTGGGGTTCAGCCGGGCGATGACGGCCTCGACCAGGTCTTCGGGGGCCGATGCCCCGGCGGTGACGCCGATCGTTCCCGAGAGGTCATCGGGGAGCTCGTCGGCGTCGTTGATGCGAAACACCTGGGTGCAGCCGGCCTCGCGGGCCAGCTTCTCGAGGGCCAGCGTGTTGGACGAGTTGGCCGAGCCGACGACGACGACCGCATCGCAGCGGGTGGCGATGTTCATGAGCGCGCTCTGGCGATTGGTGGTGGCGAAGCACAGGTCGCTGCGGCCCGGGACCCACATGTCGGGGAAGCGTTCCTTGGTGGCCGCCAACACGTCATCCCAGTCGCGGTGACTCAACGTGGTCTGGGCGAGCAGCGCAACCGGGGTCTCGAAGAGGGGGAGTGCCGCCACCTCGGCCACCGATTCGACCCGGTGGGTGCTGTCGGGGGCGACGGCCATGGTGCCCACGGCCTCTTCGTGGCCCTCGTGACCGACGTAGACGATCTGGTAACCCTTGCCGGCGCGAACCTTCACCTCGTGGTGCACCTTGGTGACCAGGGGGCACACCGAGTCGACGACGTAGCCGCCGCGTGCGGTGGCCGCCCGCACCACCTCTGGTGCGGAGCCGTGGGCCGACAACATGATGGGCATGCCCTCGGGCACCTCGTCGATGTCATCGACGAAGACGACCCCGAGGTCACGGAAGCGCTGCACGACCCGCTGGTTGTGGACGATCTCGTGGTAGCAGTACACCGGCGGCTCGAAGGCCCGAACCATCCAGGCCAAGGCCTTGATGGCCATCTCGACGCCCGCGCAGAACCCCCGGGGGGCGGCGAGCAACACTCGATCGACAGGCATGACGCCAGTCTACGAGCGGTGCCCGCCGCCAGCGGTCACGGGCGGTGCAGGTAGGTGGCCGGGGCGGGGGAGAACTGGCTGACGACGGCCGACCCGAGCCCGACCGGCTGGGCGTCGATGCCGGCGGCGAAGCGCAATTCGGCGGTGACGAAGTGGCGGGTGATCGGCCACAGGTCGGGGCCAACGGCTGCCGGGGGCGACACGCAACCGTCGCGGCCGAGGCGGATGACGAGGTCGGGAAGCGGAAGGCCGGCGTTGATGGCGAGTGTGACGATGCCGCCCTCGGGACGGGCGATCTCGCAGATGTCGGTGAAGGCGTTGTTGTGGCCCGCCTGGGGGATCACCACGAGCTTGTCGGGGCCGGCGGTGTAGTCGTAGCCGGCGGTGACCCGGCTGAGGGCGGCGACGCCGTCGTCTTGGCCGGCCATCCACATGATCGACTTGGAGGTGTCAGACAGCACCGCGGGCACCGAGCCCGAGTCGGGGTTGACTCCGGTGGCCATGGGGATGGCCAGCGGAACGTCGGGGCGGGACAACAGCGAAATGGAGGTTCCGCCGCCGGCGGAGTGGCCGGCGGCGAAGACCCGGTTGGTCTCGGCGAAGCCGGCGAGAGCCTCGGTGCCGGCCGGGCCGGCACCGTTGGAGATGGCCCGCACCGCGTCGATCGCCAGAGTGGCCACCTGGGTGTCGGGACGGGCGGGTGCCGGCGGCTCGCCGAGCAGTGACTGCAGGCCCCGTTCGAAGTAGTCGGGGGAGACCACCACGAAGCCCCAGGACGCGAGGTGGGTGGTGAGGAACGTGGACTGCAGTCGGAACGACGCCGCACCGTGGCTGAAGATCACCAGTGGGAACGGGCCGTCGCCCGAGACTGGGATACCGCGGTAGGCGTCGGTTTCGAACGGCGGGTTCACGGTCGCCGGAAGCAGGAACTGCAGGAGCGGGCTCAGGAAGTTCTTGATGTAATAGGTGTCCTTGGGCTGGCCGATGGTGCCAGCGGGACCGGCGGGGTACCAGACCTCGGCCTGGCGACCGGGCTCGATGGTGACGGTGGTGACACCGGCGGCGTACGGGCCGGGCTGGGTGTAGGCGGCAAGCCCGGCATCGGGCGCCAGGTCGGGGCTGACCCCGCCCGTGTACGGGGCCGGCAGCGGCGGGGGAGGTTGCGGCGGCGGCGTGCAGGCCCCGGCCATGGTCACGATGAGCGCCGCGGCAGCGACAGTCCTCGACAACGAACGACGATGCAACATGTGATGTCCCCCTCGATTTGAGACCGACCTTACCGCGCTAGAGGCGATCACCGCTCGCCTGTCGCCGCCCGCCGTCGTCGTCGTCGTCCCCCTTCTCCGTTCTATGAGAGAAATCTCGCCCGATAGGGCGAGATTTCTCTCATAGAACCGTGACAAAACGGTTACAAAACGGTGACAGAACGGTGAGGAACAAGGGATGGTGACGGGTGCACGTCCGCCGTGATCCGTGGCGGGGCTGAACCGACCGGTAGCCTGCAAACCCATGTCCACCGCCCGAGTCGTTGCTGTAGCGCCTGGAAGCCCGGCCGCCGACGGCGGGGTGGTCATCGGCGATCTCATCAACGCGGTCAACGGGCAGCCGATTCGTGACGTCATCGAATACCGGGTGCTCACTGACGAGGCCGAGGTGAGCCTCTCGATAGACCGCGGTGGGCTCCAGCTCGACATCGACATCGACAAGAACGACGGCGAACCACTGGGGATCGAGGTCGACTCTGCGGTGTTCGACCGAGTCCGCACCTGTGACAACCACTGCGAGTTCTGCTTCATCTACCAGCTGCCCAAGGGCATGCGGAAAAGCCTGTATCTCAAGGACGACGACTACCGACTGTCGTTCCTCTACGGGAACTTCACCACGCTCACCCGCTTCACCGAGGCCGACCTCGAACGCGTCATCACCGAGAACCTGTCGCCGCTCTACGTGTCGATCCACGCCACCGACCCGCTGGTGCGCAACGAGATGCTTCGTAACAGGCGGGGCGCTATGAGCCTGCGTTGGCTGCGGGCACTGCTCGACCACGGCATCGAGGTGCATGGCCAGATCGTGGTGTGCCCCGGCCTCAACGACGGCGACATCCTCGATGACACCCTGTGTGGTGTGCTCGACGAGTACCCCGAGCTGGCCGATGTGGCGGTGGTGCCGTTGGGACTGTCGAAGTTCAACAAGGAGCCCCGCATGCGGCTCCACACGGTGCAGGAGGCCCAGCGGGTCTGCGACCTGGTGGACGAATGGCAGGAGACGTTTCGCCAGACCCTCGGTCATCGCATGGTCTACGCCGCGGACGAGTACTACCTGTTGGCTCATCGCCCGTTTCCCGGACCCGAGACCTATGACGGGTTCTCGATGCACGAGGACGGCATCGGCATGGCCCGGGCCTTCGAACTGGAGTTCACCGGCGTCACCGACGAGGCCATTGGGGTGCAGACCGGCTTTTTCGCCTGGGTCGACGGAGCGCCCGCCGAGGGGTACCGCGCCCCCCGCACCGAATCGACGTCGCCCACCAGCAACGGCTCACCGGGCCCGGCCCCCGAGCCGGGGTCGGTCAAGTTGCTGCCGCGGCGCAAGAAGGTGGCCGCCGATGCCCCCGTCGGCATCCTCACCGGCTCCTACGGCATGACCGTTTTGGCGCCCCTCGTGGCGGCAGTCGGGCGCGACGACGTGCGTCTGGTCGAGGTCGACAGCCAGTTCTTCGGTGGCAACGTCGGGGTCGCCGGGCTCATGGTCGGCGACGACCTGCAACGCGTGCTTGGGGCTCAACCCGACGGACACCGCTATCTTCTACCTGACGTGTGTCTGTCGGGCGGCCGCTTTCTGGATGGTCTGACCCCCGACGATCTCCCCCGACCCGTCGAGATCATCCCAACCGATGGTGTCGCGCTCCGTCGAGCGCTGAGCCGAGAGCAGTAGTCATGAGCAATACAGACGTTCCCGCACCCGATCCGGTCGCCGAGCCGGTCGCCGAGCCGGGCGGACAGAAGATGCCGGTGGTCGCCATCGTCGGCCGCCCCAACGTGGGCAAGTCCACCTTGATGAACCGCATCATCGGCCGTCGTGAGGCCATCGTTCAGGAGCTTCCCGGGGTCACCCGTGACCGCAAGGTCGTCGATGCCAATTGGGTGGGACGCGACTTCCAACTGGTCGACACGGGCGGCTGGATGACCGGCGGATCGGCGCTCGACAAGAAGGTCTCGCGCCAATCCGAGCTCGCCATCAACGACGCCGATGTCGTGCTGTTCGTCGTCGACGCCACCATTGGCGTCACCGATGACGACACCGAGGTCGCCCGGATGCTCAAGCGTCTCGACATCCCGGTGCTCGTCGTCGCCAACAAGGTCGATGACACCCGCCACGAAGCCGCCATCTGGGACCTCCTTTCGCTGGGCCTCGGCGAGCCCCGGCCCGTCTCGGCGCTTCACGGCCGCGGCACCGGAGATCTGCTCGACCAGGTCGTCGAGTTCTTCGAGCCGCTTCCCGACGAGGATGGCGATGAGCAGGTCCTCGAGGGTGACGAGCCCCTGTCGCTGTTCTCGGTGGCTCTCGTGGGACGGCCCAACGTGGGCAAGTCCACGCTGTTCAACCGCCTCATCGGCGAGGACCGATCGGTCGTGCATGACATGCCCGGCACCACCCGTGACTCGGTCGACACGGTGGTCGAGACCGATCACGGTTCCATCAAGTTCATCGACACCGCCGGCATGCGCCGCAAGAGCCGCATCGATGATGGCACCGAGTACTTCTCGATGGTGCGGGCCCTGCAGTCGGTGGACGGCGCCGATGCCGCGCTCCTGGTCATCGATGCCACCGAGGGCATCACCCACCAGGACCAGCGCCTCGCCGAACGCATCGACGCCTCGGGTAGCCCCATCGTGGTGCTGCTGAATAAGTGGGAGCTGCTCAACGAGGACGGTCGCAACGACGTGCTCTACCAGATGAGCCAGAAGCTGCACTTCCTCGGCGATTCCGCCGTGCTACGCATCTCGGCGCTCACCGGACGCGGCGTGCACCGCCTCGTGCCGGCCCTCGAGACGGCCATCGACGCTTATCACCGCCGGGTACCCACCCGAAAGGTCAACGAGGTCATCCGCAAGGCCCAGCAGGCCCAGCCGGGGCCCCACGGGGTGCGGGTGCTGTACGCCACCCAGGGCGCCACCGATCCTCCGACGTTCACCCTCTTCGCCAACAAGACGGTGCCGCCCCACTACCTGCGCTACCTCGAGCGCATGTTGCGCGAGGCGTTCGACCTGGGGTCGACCCCCATCAAGATGCGGGTTCGCAAGAGATCTGACTGAACGCCGAGGAGCGCAGCCGACGTAGCCGCAGGCGAGCCGGAGGCGTAGCGACCGAGGCCATGACGCTGAGGAGCGCAGCCGACGTAGCCGGAGGCGTAGCGACCGAGGCCATGACGCCGAGGAGCGCAGCCGACGTAGCCGTAGGCGAGCCGGAGGCGTAGCGACCGAGGCCATGAGCAGCGGCGTCCCGCTACGCTGACGCGGCTCATGCTGCCTGATTGGTTTCTGTTCGGGGTCACCGCCCTTGCCCTCCTCGGGGCGGCGTTGTGGGTGCGCGCCGCGTCGCTGCGTCTGCGCACGCTGCGCAAGGTCGACACCAACTACACCGACGTGTGGAAGCTGTCAGGGGGTGCCATCGCTCATGACCTGCACACCGCTGGGCTCTATCTGACGATCGCCGTCGCCCTGGGCATCGTGGCGTTCACCGGGAAGTCGTCGGGCTGGTACTTCATCGGCGCCATCGCCCTGCCGGTGCTCGTCAGCCTGTGGTTGTCGCAGTACGCCCGTCGCGACGCCCGCCTGGCCGAGCAGCGGCTCCGCCTCGAGCAGCGGGCCATGGAGATGTTGCAGCAGTCCGATTCGGCCCCGGCCCGTTGGGCCGAGCGCCTGGCCCCGGTGGCCATGCCCGATACTCCCGGCTACGCCATCGCCACGGTGCACGAGGCGGTGTCGGGAGTGATGTCGGGCGACCTCGTCGATGTGTTCGTGCTACCGACGGGGCGGGTGTGTTGTGTGGTGGGCGACGTGTCGGGCCATGATGTCGAGGCCTCCATCACCGCGCTGCAGACCAAGTACCTGCTGCGTTCGTACCTGCGCCGATATCGCGATCCGGGCCAGGCGCTCGAGGAGCTCAACCGCCAGGTGTCCGATTATGAGCGGCCCGAGGAATTTGTCTCGCTCTGCGTGATGGTCTTCGACGACGAAGCGGCCACCATGCGCTACGCCTCGGCGGGCCACCCTCCGGCGTGGTTCTGTCACGACCGCGAGATCAAGCCGCTACGCGCCACGGGGCCAGTGCTCATGATGGACCCGGGTGCCGTGTTCGGCTCCCGTGAGATCAGCTTCGAGCCGGGTGACCTGGTGGTGGCGCTCTCCGACGGCATCGCCGAGGCCCGGTCCGGGTCGCAGTTCTTCGGCGAGGAGCGCATTGCCGCCACGGTTCGCCGCTCGATCGACACGCCGCCCGAGCAGCTGTGCCGGGCGCTGGTCGATGCCGCCCAGGAGTTCTCCTCTGGACCCATCGGCGATGACATCACCGTGTTGGCGGTGCGGCGGGCGTAGCCGTCGCAGCGGGTCCTCCGTTCCTACTTCACGGGACCCCCTGGATTGGACTCTGTCTTCGTTCTGGGCCCACCTCGAACGCGTGCTTGATGAGTGGGCACACACCTCGACGTCTGGATTCGCAACGACGGAACCAGCGGTAGTGGATCGCGTCGTCGCCGAGGTTCAGGGAGACCTCCAGAACGGTTGATCGGAAAAACGTTACAGGGATCTCAGTGACCTGGCCGAGCGTATATATTGTGACCGGGTCTGTATATACTTGGTGCGATGACGAAACGACTCGTGGACATCGACGACGCCGCACTGGCCGGAGCCCGGATCTCGCTTGGCACCCGCACGATCAAGGACACCGTGAACGAGGCGCTACGTCTGGCCGGAGATGAACGTCAGGAGCGACTCGATCATGCGGTCGAGGCGTTGGCTGTCGCTCAACTTGACGACCGTTCCGCCGCCTGGCGGTGAGCTACCTCGTCGACACCAGCGTGCTGACACGACTCGGGAACGACAGCGTTTCGCAGCGACTGCGCGATCTGGCGAGTGGAGGGCTACATCGAGCGACGATCGTCGACCTCGAGATCGGATTCTCAGCACGCAGCAGCGTCGAGTGGGACTCCCTGAGCGCCGCGGTCGGTGCTTTCGACCTGGTCGGAACCAACGAGCATCACTTCCAGCGAGCTCGTCACGTGCAGCGGATGCTGGCGGGCGAAGGGCTCAAGGGTCGCAAAATCCCAGACCTCTTGGTCGCAGCGGTCGCCGAGTCGGCATCGCTCAGCGTGCTCCACTACGACGCCGACTTCGATCACATCGCGTCGGTCACGGGCCAATCGGTCGAATGGATCGTCCCCCGAGGAACGGTCGACTGACCGGGTTCGGCCGTCGAGAGCTCGCATATATGCTGATATGCATGCAGAGTGCGAGCGTTCGTATCGACGTACGCACCCATGAGGAGCTGAAGCGCCTCGCTGGGGAGCTCAACACCACCGTTGGCAACGCTGTCTCGCTCGCCGTGCGGGCCTTGCGACAAGATCGAGTCGGCGCCGATCTCGCAAGGCCGCTACGAGACGATGAGGTGGCTTGGCTTGATGCTGACCTCGGGTGACGTCGTCGATCTCGAACTCGGGACACCCAAAGGCAGACAAGCCGGCTTTCATCATCCGGCGGTGCTCGTGGCCGCCCAACGGATTCTCGATGCCGAGCCATCATTGGTACACGTGGTCCCACTCACGAGGACCATCAGGTCCTTCGGTTCCGAGATCACCGTTGAGCCCGACGATGTCAACGGCCTCGAGGTCCTTTCCGCCACTCAATGTCAGCACATCCGTGCGGTCTCCCTGGCCCGGATCACGGCCGCACGAGGCAACGTCGGCGCAGGCGTTCTTGCCCAGTTGCGTGAAAGCCTCGCTGTCTTGCTCGACCTGCCCCGACGGCGGCACAACAGTCCTAACAGTTCGGCCCGTCGAAATGGGTGGCGATCGTCCCACTCGGGTTCCTCGCAGTTGGTTTCACCGGGGGAGCGGCCCCGCTGAGCCGGGAGCGCGAAGCAGTGAGCGTTGAGCGCGCAGGATTCCTCAGCCGATTCGGAACCAAACCTCGGTCGGGTCCGGTGTCGACGCAACGGGCAAGGCGCTGCCACGGCGGGCCGTGGTCGGAACCATCAAGTAGTAGCGCCGTCATGTCAGTCCTGGCCGGCGCCAGGATCTCCTCGACTCTCGATGAAGGCCCGGGCGGGCGCTCATGCGGTGGCATTAGGAGGTAACTCACCGTGTTCGGCAGAATTGGGCCATGGGTGACGTAGAGACGAGCGAAGATCGGCTGGCCGCGGCGTTGGAGCGGGCACCACAGGGCAACCTGCACAAGGAGGCCGAGAAGCTGGCTCGCCAGAACAAGCTGTTTGTCCGCGAACGCATCGACCTGCTCTGCGATCCGGGTACGTTCGTCGAGGACGGGCTGCTCGCCAACGCCACCGCCACCGACCTGCCCGCCGACGGGGTGGTCACCGGCATCGGCGAGGTCGACGGCCGGCCGGCTGTGGTGGTCGCCAACGACCCCACGGTGAAGGCCGGTTCGTGGGGGGCGCGCACTGTCGAGAAGATCGTCCGCATGACCGACATCGCTCTGCGCGACAACCTGCCGGTGTTCTGGCTCATCGATTCGGCCGGGGCTCGCATCACCGATCAGGTCGAGCTGTTCCCCGGCCGTCGCGGCGCCGGGCGAATCTTCTACAACCAGGTGCGACTCTCGGGCAAGGTCCCTCAGATCTGCTGTCTGTTCGGCCCGTCGGCCGCCGGCGGCGCCTACATCCCGGCGTTCTGCGACATCGTGATCATGGTCGAGGGCAACGCCTCGATGTACCTGGGGTCGCCGCGCATGGCCCAGATGGTCATCGGCGAGATCGCCACCCTCGAGGAGACCGGCGGCGCCCGCATGCACTGCTCGGTGTCGGGCTGCGGCGACAACCTGGCCCACGACGATGCCGATGCCATCGACCAGGCCCGGGCCTACTTCACGTACATGCCGTCGTACTGGCGTGACCAGCCGCCCACCTACGCCGCGGTCGAACCAGCGCGCGAGCTCACCGCCGACATCGTGCCGGCCGAGGAGACCCGGGGCTACGACATCCACACCGTCATCGACTGCCTGGTCGACGCCGAGAGCTTCTTCGAGGTCAAACCGCTGTTCGCCCCCGAACTGGTGGTGGGCTTCGGCCTGATGGACGGCGCTCCGGTGGGTTTCGTGGCCAACAACCCCATGATCAAGGGCGGTGTCCTCTTCACCGACACCGCCGACAAGGCGGCCCGGTTCATCTGGTGTTGCGACGCCTACAACATCCCGCTCATCTTTCTCGCCGACGTTCCCGGTTTCATGATCGGCACCGAGGTCGAGCGTCAGGGAATCATCCGCCACGGCGCCAAAATGATCACCGCCGTATCCGAGGCCACGGTGCCCAAGATCTCGGTCATCCTGCGTAAGGCCTACGGGGCCGGGCTCTACGCCATGTCGGGCCCGGCGTTCGAGCCCGAGGCCACCATTGCGCTGCCGACCGCCAAGATCGCCGTCATGGGGCCCGAAGCGGCCGTCAATGCGGTGTTCGCCAACAAGATCGAGGCCATCGACGACCTCGATGAGCGCGAGGCGTTCGTGATGGAGCAACGCCGTATTTACGAGGCCGACGTCGACCTCCTGCGGCTGGCCTCGGAATTGGTCATTGACGCCATCGTCGATTGGAGCGATCTTCGTAGCGAGATCATGCGGCGTCTCCGCCGGGCTGCGGGCAAGTCCCGCGAGTTCTCGGACCGCCGTCATGGGGTGCCGCCGGTCTGAGCGACCGGCGGGCTGGAACGGGCAAGCGAGTGAGCAGGGGAGCGGTGGCGATGGGGACTGGATATCCGACGCGGGTGGTGGCGAGTCGTGGTGCGATGCCGCGCCGCGACCTGTTGCGATTGCTGGGAATCGGGGTTCCCGGTGCTTACCTGTTGGCCGGGTGTGTGCCGGCCGTCGAGCCGGTGTTCCCGCCGCCGGAGCATTCCGATCCCGATCCGGCGCCGTTCGTCGACGGGGTGATCGCCGGCGATCCGCGCCCCGACGGAGCGGTGATCTGGACCCGGGTCGCCGCCCCCGTCGGAGGCGCTGCGGTCGAGGTGCTGTGGTCGGTGTCGAGCGACCCGACGTTCGCCACCGTTCTCGCCGGTGGTATCGCCACGGCCGAGGCGACCCACGGCCACTGCGTGCACGTGCTCGTCGACGGGCTCCCTCCCGACGGGTGGTACTGGTACCGCTTCGAAGCCAACGGGGTCGCCAGCCGCAGCGGTCGTCTGCGCACCGCGCCGGCGCCGGGAGTCGACGTGGCGTCGATGCGCTTCGCCTTCTCGAGTTGCCAACAGCTCAACGACAGCTGGTTCGTCGCCCACACCGCAGCGGCAGCGGAGCCCGATCTCGACCTCTTCGTACACCTGGGCGACTACATCTACGTCAACGATTCCCAGACACTCTCCCTCGACGACTACCGCGCGGTGTACCGGCGGTGGCGGCGCGAACCGCTGCTGCGCGAGTTCCACGCCGCGGTGCCCCTGGCGGCCATGTGGGACGACGGTGAGTTCTACAACGGTGTCGATCGTTTCGGGCCGCCCGAGCGCCTCGCCGCTGCCAAGCAGGCGTGGTTCGAGAACATGCCGGTCATCAACGCCGGCAACGACGTGACCTACCGATCGATCGAGTGGGGCTCACTCGTCGACCTCGAGATGATCGACACCAGGGCCTATCGTGATCCGGCGTTGAGCACCGCCAACCACATCAGTGGCGAGGGGCTCGCGGCCTACGATCCCACCCGCACCACGTTGGGGGCCGAGCAGTACCAGTGGCTGCTCGACCGGTTGGTCAACTCGACGGCGAGCTGGCGCATCATCGGCAACGGTGTGCCCATTGCCCCGTGGCGGCTGGTGAACCTCGAGTTCCTGCGGTTGTTCGACCCGTCGGTGCCGCCGAATGCGGGGCTGTACATCCAAAGCGACGGATGGGACGACTACGTGGTCGAGCGCCGCGACCTGCTGGCGGCGCTGCTGGCCAACGGCGTGACCGACACGGTCTTCGCCACCGGACAGACCCATATCGCCATTGCTACCGAGCTTCGCCCCGATCCCGATGCCGGTGGCCCCGTCGCGGCCTTCGAGTTCGTGTCGCAGGCCATGACGGCGGACCCCGACGTGGTCCGCTCCACGCTCGGCAGTCTGCCCGCGGACCTCGCCCGGGGAGCACTCCGCCTTGCCGAGAGTTTCCTGCTGGCCCAGAACCCGGGGATGCGGCACCTCAACCTCGAACAGCAGGGCTACGTCCTTGTCGACGTGACCCCCGACGACATGGTGGTGCGCTACCGCCACATCGACACCTACGACCCCGACGCTGCGCCCTACACCGGTGCGGCGTTCCGCCTCGCGAAAGGAGCGCAGCACCTCGAGCTGCTGCGCCCCGATCGACAGGCAGGAACGACGGTCTGAGCGCTCCGTCAGTCGTTTTCGAGATAGCGGTCGTGGCGGTGTAGGAATAGGGATATGCCCTGGTGCGACGACTGTGATCGCTTCTACACGCCGAGCACCCTTACCGAGGACGGCATCTGCCCCGACGGTCACCAGGTTGCCGACCCCTCGGAGAACGAGCCCGAGGGCAAGATCCCGTGGCACTTCTGGCTGCTCGTGATCGGCGTCGTGGTCTACCTGGGCTGGCGGCTCATCCAGGCCATCCAGTGGCTGCTCTTCTGAGCCAATGACGGGCGGCGGCGCCCGGGTCGATCCGAGAGGTCCCAGGATCGGGTAGGGTGGTCACCGATTCATACGGGCTGTGGCGCAGGTTGGTAGCGCGCTTGACTGGGGGTCAAGAGGTCGCAGGTTCAAATCCTGTCAGCCCGACATGTGCGAAACCCCCGCAAACGCGGGGGTTTCGGCGGTTTTCGGTGTCTATTCGGCGTCGCCCTCCGGGTGCTTGATCCGACGGCGGGCAACCAGCGCCAGCGCGCCGGCGAGCAGTGCGACGAACGATGCCGCCACGATCGGCGAACTGCCGGAGCCGGTGAATGCCAACGGTGCACCGCGGCCGCGACCGTCATTGGTTCCCGCGGCGGATACCCGGGTGGTGGTGGTCGGGCCGGTGGTGGTCGGTGGGGCGGTCGTCGTCGAACTGGCCGGCGTCGACGTCGGCGTGGTGGTAGTGGCGACGACCACGGGCAGGACCGTCGTCGTCGTGGTCGTGGTCGTGGTGGCGGCCACGCTGTTGTTGTCGGTGGCCTGGTTGTTGGCTAGGACGAGGTCGCTGACTCCCGGCGGAGGTGTCACCGTGGCGACGTTGGCGATGGTGGTGGCGGCACCGGCGGTCCCGGTCACGGCGAAGCTCACGAGACCGCCGACCGGTAGTGACGGGATCACGAGACCGGCACCCTGGAGCAGCGCGACGCTCAGATCGGCGGGAGTGGGGCATGCGGCGCCGCCCGATGCGGTGCACGTGAGCGACGTCGCCGAGAAGTTGGCGACCACCGGGTCGACCACGATGGCGCCGTCGGCTGTGCCCGGGCCGGTGTTGGTGACCTCGAGCGTGTAGGTGATCGAGTCCCCCTCGTCTACCGAGGTATTCCCATCGGTCTTGGTGAGGGCCAGGTCAGCGGAGGCGGTGCACATGAACCCGTCGGACCCCGAGCCGGTCTGCACCAGGCCAGGCACCACCGTTGGAGCAATGGGGCCGGCTGCTGTTAGATCGTTGCCATCGAAGCTCCAGATGATGTTGCCTCCGGGAACAGCGGCGCCGTGAAACCAGAGGTCACCCGACCCATCGAAGCCGAGCGACGAGCCGGCCACGCCGAACACGCCACTCGGCAGTGTGATGTTGGGACCGAATGTGGCCGTCACGGGACCCCCGGCCATCACCGACGCCATCGAGATCCACCCGACTCGGGGTATAGGGGCGAGGGCTGTGGACCAGGCGATGAAGTAGATCCGGTTGTCCGAGGCCCGGTACGCCATGTCGCCGGAGAGCCAGGGGAGGCCGAAGGAAGCGTTGGCGACCGTTTGTCCGTACGTGGGTGAGGACGGGGTCGTGAGATCGACGACCGTGATCTGGCCAGCACCGTTGGCGACGATCCAGTGGCCATCGTCGGTGAACGTCCCGCCGGCGTAGTCGGATGCGCTCAACCCGGTCATGGGGACGGTGGCGGAAACGTTCTCGACGGTGCCATCGGGGTTGATGACCCGGGCAATGGTCGAGTTGGGGCCGGGGCCGGTCACGTCGACGGCGTAGACCACGCCGGTGAGCGGGTGGCGGGCGATGGCGTTGGTGTCGTTCGGCGGCGGGACCGACAGATTCGGACCGTTGGTGATCGCTCCGGTGGCAACGTCGACCAAGGTGAGCGTGGCGCCGCGACGGACCACGAACGTGTCCTTGGCGCATCCCCACGGGGTGGGCGCGGCGGACGCCGGACCGGGGGTCGGCGCCATGGACAGCACGAGTATCCCGAGCGTGATCGCTGCTGTGCGCCGGACCGCGGAAGTGCGTGACACAAACATATTTAGTCACGGTATCGACAGCTTCGCGAAATCGGCGTGGGCATTGGGCGCGCTGGCGCGCACGGCGTCTCCGAGGGCACTGGCCCCGACGCTGCGGCGTTCGATCAGTCGTCGTAGGTGCGGAACCAGGCGAGCACCTCGTCGGGCGACGCCGCGATCCAGCGGTGCAACGCGGTGGCTTCGATCACCTTGCGAGTGGGCACGCCGGCGGCGGCGAGCTTGGCGGCGTACGCCTCCATCGTGATGATCGGAACCACCGGGTCGAGCAACCCATGCAGGAACAACGTCGGGGGATGGTCGGCGCCGATGGGCCCCACGTTGCAGAGGATGCCGGCGCACGTGGCGTAGGAGCCGGCAGCGATGGCAAGCGCCCGGAACCGGCCCGGGTACGACACCGCCATCCGACTGGTCATGTAACCACCGCTCGAGATGCCGGTGGCAAAGAGTCGCGACGGATCGGAGACGCCAAACGCACCGGAGTTGATGGCCGCGAAGATCGACAGCATGAACGCATGATCGTTCGAGGCGTAGTAGTCCCCGACGAGAGGATTGTTGGTATCCCAGAACGTGAAGCCACCCAGGTGGGTCGCGGGAGTGAGGACGGCGAAGCCGTTGTCGAGCAGCCGTTGCACCACCTGCGTCTGGGCATAGGCGCCGAACGGTTCGAGTGGTGTGGCCGCCCAGGTGAGCGCAGGCGACGCTGCGGTTCCCTGGAACATGATGGCGACTGGCCATCCGCCCGCCGGAGCATCGCCGCGGGGGACCTGCCACAACACCGTGCGACCGATGCCACCGGCATTGAGCTCGATGGTGTTGTACGGGCAGGTCAGCGCGATCGCGTTGGCCGTGCAGCGCGACGCCGGCCCCACGGGCTGTGGTGTGCAGCTGGCCAGTGAGATCGCTGCGATGGACAGTGCGGTGCCGATGGACGCCAGGCGTCGTGTGATCCCCATCTGCCACTTGTTACTCGATCTCGAGAGGCGGGGCGGGTGCCCCGTCTCCGGCGGGGTGCGCTTACTTGTCGGCGATGCGCTCGAGGAGGGCGATCATCTTGTCCTCCGCGCTGAGCTCTTGGGGGCCGTCATCGACCTTTCGGCGGGAGTTGAGGACGTTCATGGGGACGATGACCACGAAGTACACCGCGGCCGCGATGAGGAGGAAGTTCACGACGGCGGTGATGGCGAGTCCCGGTCGCACCTTGGCGTCGCCGAGGCTGAAGGCCAAGACATCATTGAAACTCTGCTGTCCGACGATGCCGGCGATGATCGGATTGATGATGCCGTTCACTATGGCGGTGATGACGGTGCCGAACGCGGCGCCGATCACGACGCCAACGGCGAGGTCCACTGAATTGCCTTGGGCGATGAACTTCTTGAATCCGTCGATCATCAATGACCCTCCTTGGTGCTGACCGCCAGAAGTTAGAAGAGCCGTCGAGGTGTTGCGAGACAAAATAGAAGCTGGTGCGGCGAGGAGGTCCGCAACCGGGGTCGAAGCGGTCCTTCACCGTCAGGGGCTGCTCGGTACGATTGGCCACCATGCCCCTCGCACCCGTCAATGACCTTGAGATCTACTACGACTCGTTCGGCGATCCCGACGACCCCGCGCTCATCCTCATCGCCGGTCTCGGGGCCCAGTTGCTCAACTATCCCGACGAACTGTGCCTCGCCTT
>Ga0105047_10002707_pt1 | contig 31437 bp, 24 predicted proteins | sample MAT04_FD_78384 | JGI IMG/M metagenome (GOLD analysis project Ga0105047, IMG submission 78384) | Freshwater microbial communities from Lake Fryxell liftoff mats and glacier meltwater in Antarctica - MAT-04 (megahit assembly) | ecosystem: Environmental > Aquatic > Freshwater > Ice > Liftoff... | reverse complement strand
TCTCAGACGGCGCGGTAGTGGCGGCATCTGCCGGTGCGCGGACGAACTGAACGGCGAGGGCATCGTCGGCCGTGCGCATCTCCAGCGTATCACCTTCCATACGGTAGGTGGCCGCCGACTGTAGCGCAGCCAGATACTGCATTTCCTGTTCCATGACGCCCGCCGGATCGCTGCAGGCCATCATCGTGGAGGCCAGCGGCCCGATCTGAATGTTGCTGGCGCCTTCCAGTGTGTAGCCGCCCGAGAAGTTGTTGCAGCCGGCGGTGCCACTGAGTGAGCCATCCGTGCCAAAGTTGGCGGTCAGTTGCGTCCCGCCGATCACGCCGACCACGCCCTGATTGCCGTTGTTGTAGGCGATCACGTCCCAATTGGCGCCGGCCAGATCGGTGCTTTGCGCACTGAAAACCGCCAGCGTTGCACCGGCGGCATCGGCCAGGGTAAGGCTAGCGCCGTCCACGGCAAAGGTTGCTGCGCCGCTGAGTGCGGCCATATAGGCCGTTGCCTGATCTATGATCGGTGTGGGGCAGGCCATCATCGTCATGGCGGCGTTGGGGGCGAATTGAATGGTGTCGCCGGCGGTGCTGTAGCTCGAATTGTAGCGGTTACAGCCATCCGTGCCGCTGGCGCGTCCATCCGTGCCAAACTGGAGCGTGACGCTGGTATCGGCGACGACGGGTTGGCCGTTGAGTTCGCTGAGCACCCAGCTTGTGCCGGCCAGCGGGTCGCCCGCCGGGGCGGCGACGCCCTCGCGCGTGACGGGCACGCACGCGGCCAGGACCAACATGGCGGCGGCCGCCGCTAGCAAGGCGAATTTCTGTTGAAACATGGCGATCTCCTGAATTTGTGGTGATTGCCTGCGCCATCGCGGCGGCGCCGGTCAGTCTAGTAATGTCCGACTGTAGTATGACGTATACACCGGCGCTTTTGTTCTGCGCAATTGCAAACTTGGTGGGCCACGGATTATGGACGGGCGAAGGCTTGGAATGGATTCACGTGCGTGAGTTGCCGGATCGTGGCAGCGTCGAAACCGGCGGCCCGCAATTGGGGCAGAAATATTTCGCTCACATACGTGAAGGGCTTGGGCACGCCGCCGTCGGGCTGCGAGGGGTCGTACCAGCCGCGGTCGTGGCTGAGCAACAGGCGGTGGCCAAAGCCGGCATCACAGATTCGACCGATCAAGTCGATAAAGTGTGCGTCTGAAAAGCTGTCGCTACCGATGGCGTCATATTCAAGCCAGCAGCCGCGATGCGCCATCTCCAGGTGCAAGGCGAAATCTGGTTCGGCTTGTGTGTGGATCCAGATAAAGCGGTCCGGGGCGTAACCAGCGGTCTCCAGGATATCCAGTTGATCGCGGACGACGCGGCCGCGGATGGTGTGGCTTCCGATGACGGCGTTGGTCTGCCGGCCGGCGGCAGCGGCGGCGCGCAGGAGCTTGGCTTCCACCGGCGTAATGCCGTCGTCGCCTGCGCTTAGCTTGATCCAGGCAGCACGCACGCCGCTGTCTTCGATCTGGTCTGTCAATTCCTGCAGCATCCAGTCGCGAAGTTCGCTCTCGCTGGCGGCCTGCGCCCAGTCCGGCACCCAGGGTTCGCGGTAAATACCGGTCGCCACGACCACTGGGAGGTTGGCGGCGGCGGACACTGCGGCCACAATGTCGACGCGGCGACCGACGCCGACAGGGGTACACTCGACCAGGGCGGTGATGCCCGCCTGTTGGGCGCGGGTCAGTTCAGGAAGCATTACCGGGATCACATCCGCGGCGCGTGCCGTGCGCCAGTTGGCTTGTGCGATGGGGCCAAGATCGACAAAGATGTGTTCGTGGGGGAGGATCAACCCAAGCTGTTCGGCTGTTAGGTCGCCGAGCGTCGTGATGAGTGTGGTCATTGGTCACTTGTTCCTTGTCGCTCCGGTTCGCCGGCATCCGCCCTTTGCTGCCACGGCCAGCGCCCTTCGGTCTCCACCGCCAGCGACCAGCTCAGGAAGGTGCGGATCAGCACCAGCAGGCCAAGCACGCCGACACTGGTGAGGGTTGGCTCCAGGGCCACGGTGCGTACGACATCGGCGGCCACCAGGATTTCCAGGCCCAAGAGCATCGATTTGGCCAGGCCGTTCTTATAGCGGGTATAAGGATCATCGGTCTTGCGCCCGACTAGGATGCGATAGATATAAAGCACGGTGCCACCAAGGACCGAGACGACGATGATAGCAACGGCAAGTGACTCAATCAACAGCGAAGACACTTCGATCACGCTGAAGACCATGCTGTGGAACTCGCCGGAGGCGATACGCTCGATCATGTGTACGCTTCCCTCCATGCCGGAGAAATCAACTCTATGTGACGGTGAAACCTATGATAAACTACTTTACTGGTTATCGGGCTATCACACAAGAGACGGGATCAAGGTTTGGGACAGGTCGTACGACCATATCAAGCTGGGCGCGGTCGGCACCATGAGCAAAAAGGGCGACAAGGTGCAAACGCATGTCGGCCGCAAGACCGGCAAGGGGATGGCGATCGGCGCAACCGTGGGTGTGATCGGCGCCGTGCTGACCGGTGGTATGTCCCTGCTTGCGACGGCTGTCGGCACGGGGTGCATTGGGTGGGGTACTAGGTGCGTTCTTCAAGAAATCGACACATCTCACCCAGAAAGAGATTGTCGCAATCGGCCAGGAATTGGACGCCGGGCGCGTGGCCGTCGTCGTCAACTGCGACGACTACGAGGTTCCGCTGGTAACCGAGTACATGGTTGGTTCCGGGGGTACGGTGCGCACGTACAACGTGCCTTCCGCGGCATTAACCGAAGCTGCTAACGCCCCCGAAGTGATGGACGCAGTTAATGAGGGGAGCGCCTAACCGCAGCGAACACACCTCAGGCGGAATTGATCGCAATGGATGAGCTACGCGAACGGCGTAGTCTGCTGACCCATACTACCAAGGTATGAGCGTGTGTACGTACCCAATAAGTAGGAGAAGCGAGCGTTGAATCATGAACCCAATGAAATTGAATCTCCGGCTGATGTCGCCGCGCTTATGTCTGCATCCGACAGCAAGATTCTCTCGACGGCGATGGGAGTCAGCCGCTTTGATCGCTGGGTTGAGTTTCTAGCGGCCATTGTGCTCTCGCTGGCGACCGTTGCCACCGCATGGGCAGGCTACCAGGCCGCGCTGTGGGGCGGCGAACAGTCGGCTCACATGGCGAAAGCCAATATCGCCACTGTGCTTTCTGCCCAAAAGTCGAACGAGGCGATGCAGATCGGGAGTCTGCACGCCAACCTGTTTGTGGCTTGGGCTACGGCAATTAGCGAGGATAACACGAAATTGTCCGGTTTTCTCTACCAGCGCTTTCCGCCGGCGCTGAAGGTAGCGACCGACGCCTGGATGGCAACCAATCCGATCAAGAACCCGGATGCCCCATTGTCGCCCTTTGTCATGCCGGAATATGCCCTGCCGGAAAACGCGCAGGCCGCCGAGTTGAAACAGCAGTCGGCGGCGGAGGCCGCCTTGGCCGACCAGGCCAATGAGGTTTCGGATCGCTATGTCCTACTCACCGTAATCTTTGCATCCGTCCTCTTTTTTGGCGGCATCAGCGGCAAATTCCAGTCGCAGGTGGTCGACATGGGCATGCTGATCGTTGCCGCCGTTGTCTTTCTGGTGGGATTAGGCGTGCTGGCCACTTTTCCTGTCCAATAGGCCACACGGCATTAGTCTCCCCCGCCGACGGCGTTCAGCCCCTGAATGAGCTGATCCTTTTCGGCCGGGGTCAGGTTGGCCACGGGGTGTAGGGGTACATAAAACCAGCGAGGCATTGAGCCGTCTTTGACCGCTTTCGAGGCGTCATCCGCTTCGCGTTGCGGCTTGTCCCACTCCGAGAAATTCAACTTCGACCGCCCCTCCTCCACATCGTGCTGGACCAGCCAGGAAACGGGCGCAACGTTGGAATACCAAGGCCACACCACTTCATTGCTGTGACAATCGTAACAGGTGCGCACGGCAAGCGCGCGCGTCTCCGGGCTGTTCCACGGCGCCTCTTGCGTGACGGGTGGGTTCGTATGCGAACGACCAAACGGCACGATCTGGATCACCAAGAAGAGTACGACGACAATCCCAACAACCCATAATAGAATTTTCCACATAGTGTTTTGCTCACTTTTCTGGCGTTGCACTCTAGGTGCAACGGAATATTATTAACCGATTTGGAGCTTGCGCGCCTGTTCCTCCTTTGACGTACGGGCGCGGATGGCGAGTGGCGCAGCGAGATAGCGGCGGATGGTTGCTGCGGTCAGGTCAGGGGTGTAAAAATCACGGAACATTTCGAGCACGGTGACGGTGGCGCCCGCGTACGGTGCCAAGATCACCGTCGCGCCGGCTTGGATGGCGCCGGCCTGCAACACCCGGCAATAGACGCCAGGGCGCTCGGCGGCGCGGAAGCGTTTGACGAAGAACGGATCGTCCATGCGTGTCGCCAGCGTGACGCAGGGTACCCGCGGGGCGGTCACTTGCAGAGTAACGGCGCCGATGTGGAGGCAATCGCCGATGCAGAGGTGGGCGCTCTCGATTTCGTCGATCGTGAGGTTTTCGCCAAAGGTGCCGGGCGCCAGCTCTGTGCCCAACTCCGCCGACCACCAGGCGTAGTCCGGCGTCGTGTAGACGTAGACGGCTTGGTCGGCGCCGCCATGGTTCTCGACGTCGCAGATGGCGTCGCCGGGAAGACCGGCTGTGCTGATTTCAACGGGGCCCTGCACGGGGGTCTTGTAGATGCCGGTGGCGCCGGTCTTCTTGGCGTTGAGAATCGGTTGTTTTTGGCCGGTATTGATGCTGAGGAGTTGCATGGTAGTGGTTGCCTTTCCGATGACTTTTTAGTTCCGCCAAGCAGTATACACTACCTCTTGTGGGTCGGGCTATCAGCCAGACGTTCCATCTGACAACGCTTGCTGGTGGCGTCCAAGTTGGGCCGCATCAACGCGAGCATCACTCGCAGGCACCAGGGGGACACCTGAGGAAGTGGCATCCCCAACAGAATGTCGGCTTTGCTTTGCCCAGAGAGTGCCTTGAACAGTATATTGGCAAAGAGGTGCGTACGGTAGGCCGGATCTTGTTCACGGCATCCGGCTGAGCCGCTGTAGATAGTTCTCGATCTCAGCCAAGGCAATTGTAAGATCGACCTTGGGGTCGCCAGACATCGGCGAAGGTGTCAATTGCCCATTCTCATCGTGGAAATGGTGAGGGAAGTTTACAGATTGTTCGGGATGATGTGGCGCATTATCCCAACGCATAACAGACTGGCCACGCCGGAACAGTTGATAGGCATACCGGGTGTGACGGTCGTTATGGTTGAGCCAGACCTGAAATGACAGATCATCAGTTACTTCGGCGCGCAGCTTGGTGCGAAAGGCGTTCTGCCCGTAGGCGATGAGTTCGACTACTCGCAAGCCGTGTAAGAACGAAGATGTGTTCAGCAGGTAGAGGATGTCATCCAACATCGCTGCGCTGAACTTCTTCTTTTACCTGGCGCCAACTTTCCAGCATATCCAGCAGTGACTCCCATTCCATCCACTCATCTTCTTCGATGCTGGTCGCGCGGCCAGTCAGCGTGCCGGTGTAATCCGCAAAAGACTGTCCGTGCTTCTTTTCGAAACGTCGTACTTTCGCCTGAGCCCAAGCGATGCGACGGTCGATAAAATCGAGGACGATGTGCTTGAGCGCTTGTTCGGATGTTGGGAAGAAACCGGCGCGCACCAACGGTTCTGTGAGAAGGGGAACTGTCTGAGAAATCTGCCATGTAGACATCCGTCACCTCGCTTCTGGGCCGAGTGTGGCAAGAATTCTGCCGTTCATCGTTTCTATTCTACCATGAACCGAGCGATCTGCGAGCACCGCTGGGGCAAGGGTAGTTATCTGACTTTCGTGTCCCATCGTTATTGACACATTCCGCCTGATTAGTCAATGACTCACGCTACCGATAGGTATGTAACGGCACGCCGATCAAATCCATCCTGTAGACGGTCCGGCAGCGATGAATCCTTGCTAAAGTACAACACCTGATACCCTTGTGCGATCTCCCCCAAATACGCAAGCGCCTGCTGTTCTCTACTTGCATCCAGATGCACGAATGGATCGTCAAGCAACAGCGGGAGAGGCTCTTTCCCACTGCCCAGTAAATCGGAGATTGCTATCCGCATGACAAGATAGATCAGATCACGTGTTCCTGTGCTCAGGAGTTCAGTTGACACCCATGCGTTAGCCTCAGGCGACCAAACATCCAAAGCCAAGTCAGCGGGACTCAATTGGACTCTTTGATAACGATTCTTTGTTACTTTGCTCAACCCTTGAGCAATTCGCGTCTCTAGCCGCGGGGCGAATGTTTTTTGGTACGCCGTTGTGGCATCCTGGAGCATTTCAATCGCTTTGGAGACGCATATACTTGCATGGCTCAACTGCGCAAAATGATTCGCGGCCATCATGCTTTGTTCGTCCAGATCCGCCAACGGCGCCGAGTGATTCTCTAGAGACTCCATCTGATGGCGAAGCCGGCTAGCTTCATTCTGTGCTTCCTGTAACTGTTCCACCGATGCTTGTAGCAGTTGATCGTAGTCTGCTTTTGATTGCTCCAACGTCAATCCGATCCACTCCGGGTGTATCTGCTGCAGTTGGCGCAGTTGCCGATCAGTCACCTCGATCTGGTGGATAGTGCCGTCCTCCTGATCGATTTTCTGGAGGAGTCGCAGTTGCTGTTCTGCTGTTTCCAACTCGCGTTTTGCTGTTAACCACCGTTCATGTTGCTCACACAGTTGTTGGTAGGCGTCTATTCTTTGTTCAATCGACTGCGCTGGGACCGACCCAAGACCTGCCTCGACCAGCAATGCGCGGATCCGCTGCTCTGCTGTTGCCAATTCGATGTGTAGCTGGTTTGTCTGGCCAAGTTGTGCCAAAACGGTCGCTTGTTGTTGCTGCAGTTTTTCAATCTCGGCAGCAATACTCGCCTGCTGGGCCTGCTGTTCGTAGGCGTGCAAGTATTCTTCGACACCAAGGTTCGGATCGTCTGACCTGATTCCTTGTTCCAAGAGGGCATTACGCAACTCAGCGGCAGCCGTTGCAGAGACTTTTGGCAATTGACTTGCCCGTTGCCTGGCTTCAGCGCCAGAGCCACTGAGCAATTGCAGTTGCGTTTCCGTCTTGCCAATCTTGGCCAATTCATCAGCCTTGCTACGAAATAGCTCATCCGTAATGGGATCGGCGGCAGTAAGCCCAAGTGAAGAGCGGACTCTCAACTCGGCCTCTCGATAGTGCTTTCGTGCGTCGTTCAGTTGATTCGATGCTTCCTCCAACTTGGTATGAATGGGGGCGATGTCTCGGAAGATCGTCAATTCCGTAGGGTCTTCTGCTGTGGACGGTGGGGATGATCGAAACGGGTTACAGCCGCGACGAGGTGGTGGGATAGGAGCGTCCCCCGAACGCAAGGCGTTGGCGCGGGCTGCATAAGCTTGGAATTCATCTTCACTCATGCCGACTTGACTCCACTCATTCGACACGCGGTCAAAGCGCTGTTGAGTACTGTCGAGATCACGCGCTGTCTGCTCGAAAGCCGTCTGGAGCCTGACTAAGCCCACTGTGCCTATCGTCAGCGTTTTCTGGCTCACAATCCGTTCAGCATCGGGTTGGCGCGTCAGCTTGCTCACCTGTTCGTCTGACGCAGCTACCATCTGCGTCGCTTTGTGCTGCTCGTCAAGGGCGTGAAGCCATTGTGTGCGTAGCACCTGAATGCGATCCCGGGTGGATGGCCGAAGATCGAGCTTGTAGACCGAGCCTCCAAGTTGCTGATTTGTCTTCTCGATGCGTAAGCGAAGATCGGCAAGTTGTACTTGTAAATTGGCGTCACGCGTCGCGGTTTGCGCGATCCTAGCCTGTTGTCGTTTCCATTCGCCGGATTGACTCAGGAGTTCATCCCGCAGGTGCACTGCAACGTTCGCGTAACTTGCCAATTCGGCGACAGCCCTTCGGCGACTTTCAATGTCACGCCGTGCCTGGTCAATTCGCGTCAGGCTTTCACGTCTTTCCGCCTGCGCAGCCGACAGCGATAGATAAGTCTGGCGATCCTTCTGGAGTTTCAGGTGCGCAAGGCGCGCTTCGTATTGATTGATTTCGCGCAGCAATGACCAAAGCTGTGCTTGACGTTGGGCCTCGCTCTCCCGCGCTTGCACCCAGTGGTTGAGTTCTTTTTGGGCGCTGGCTAGCGGTTTTGTCCAAGCGCGTGCTGTGCCAATTTCATCACGCAACACCAGTTTCAGTTTCTCTACGGAATCAGTTGCACTGGCGTCGGCTGCTCCAGATGTGGTGAGACGCATAATTGCCTCAGTAATGGCCGATGCTGACTTATCGAGTCTAGCCAGTTCGGACTGACGCAAACAGCAGGTATGCTCAAAGACAGTGCGGCTCATGCCGAGTAAATCTTCGGCAAAGTACAACCGTCCAAAGGAATCGGATTTGTACTGGGTCGAGACATCTTTCTGCTGGGGCAACATCGACAACGAAGTCGTCATGTGTGAACCAAAGGTTCGTTCGACCCGGTAGCGTTGCCCATCGTGCAGGCTGAAGGTCAGCGCGCCGTGGTAGTCTACTGTCGTATTCCAGGGGCGGTAGGCGTCCAACAACTCACGGCGGGGTCCCGTTACTGAACCACTGTCAAAGAAGCCGTATAGGAGCGTGAACATGGCCTGGAGCAAGGTCGACTTACCTGCCTCATTGGGGCCGACGATAAGGTTGAGACCCGGCTGAAAGGCAAAGGTCGCATTGGTCAGGCGTCCAAAACCAGTGAGCGAGAGTTCATCCAATCGCATCGGGATGCACCTGCCTTCCTTCTACTGCCAATAATGCAGTCTTGAGTGCGGCTAGCAGGTCAGTGCGGGCAGTCGCATCAGACGATGCGTCGAGCTGTTCACGAACGCGACGCACCAGGGTGCCACGCACTGTTTGCTCCTGGGAAAGCTGATCCAGGTCATATGGAAAAGCAAAGGGGCGGTTCAAGACCACGTTGACTTCCGGTACAAGCGCCGCTCGAACCTCGGCCAATGTGAAGTCACCGTCCGATGCACCATACAACGTTACTTGCGCTACCACGGTCAGTGATCCCTGTGTATTTAGATTGGCAAACTCGCGCTCCACTCGTTTGGCGACATCTTCCGCTGTGTGACACTGCTCAAGGCGCACGGCAAGATCGGCGAAGCGCCAACTGCGCAATTGAATCTGCTCAGCAGTAAAGCGGCCGTCCTGGATCGAAACCAACACGGCGCCGCGCGGCGTGCTTGGATCGCTCCAGTCTAGTGGCTGAGGACTACCAGGAAACACAATGCGACCGCTGGGGTGCGGAATCTGTGGCTGATGGCTGCCGCCGAGTAAAGCCACAGCGACGTTGGCTGCCGGCAATGCACTCTCGCTAACAGTGAATATCGATGGGTCGGTCTCCGGGGCGATCACAGCATGAGCAAGCATCACGTTCGTCGAATTGGGCTGGCGAGTAATTTGCTGGCGCCATGCCTCTTGCGCTGCTGTCGGACAGGCAGCACCCCAGACCGTGATAGTCGAGGCCAGCGTGAGCGGTTCGAAGTCCGGCGAGGAAAACATGTGGACATTACTGGGCCAACGGGTGAGTGCATACAGTGAATTGGCGCCATAAGGGTCTTGTTTGCCGGGTGCAATCAAGACCGGCGTCGAGCCCATGCGCTCAAATTGTTGTATGAGAAAGCGTGCTGTCTCTGGAAGAGCGGTAGCCTGCTCATATAAATCACCGGCGATTGTCACGGCGTCGACTTGCAGCCGGCGCGCCTCACTGAGAATACTGCCCAGAGTGCTGCGTAATTCCGAGCGCAGATTGCTCCCAATGCCAGCAGGCAATCCAAGTCGGGCAAATGAAATCTCCAGATGGAGATCCGCACAATGAAGGATACGCACCATGCTACACCGCCGTTCGAGTGGCGCCGCCATGCTGTGTGGCGCGAGGTCTTAGTCGCATCTTGATTGCTTTCTGCGTGAAGGTGCGTTCGGTAGATTTGGTGGCCCACACAAATGCATCACCGGCACGGAGGCTTGACAGTTGGGCAGAGGTCAAATCGCTGAGCGCCGTCACCGATTTCTGGATATGTTTCAACCACTGCGGCGAATTGAAGCGATGTAACACCAGCACAGAAGATAGTTCGATAATCGCATTCGGCAGCGAAGGCGGGTCTTGCGATGCAATCAGCACTGAGACCCCCTGATGACGCATCTGCCGGATCACGTCTACAATGTGTCCCGTCAGGTCAGGGTTGTCCATGTACTTATGCGCCTCGTCAAAGACAATGAGCTTGTTGAAGCCACGATGTTCTCCACCGGCGCCACTATCCCGGCCGGCGTTGGCAAAAATGTTGAGCATCACGACGAAGAGGCCGAGTGCTTCATCCTTGTCGATATACTCATCGCGCAAATCCACGATGATCAAACGACCAGGACGCAGTTGTTCAGCGAGACGAACGGAATCGTTGATGAATTGAGCGGCAATGTCAAGACGTAGCTCGAGAATTTTTTTCTGGCTTTCGTTCAGATCGCTGGCGAGAATCTCGGCACGTAGCTTGGGCAGCGTGATCTGGTCGCGCAGTTGCCGCATGATCAGATTGGTCTGTTTCATATACATCTGGTTGCCGGCAACACCCATTAGGAAACGCCAATCCTTGATCGACAACTCAGCCGAGCTGAAGAAGATGGGTTCCACGCGTAGCGATGGGAAATCGGCGCGGCGAGCCGCTAGCTTGTCGGCGGAGGTCAACAACAGCACATCCTCGAGTTTTGCCACATTTGCGCCATATTCTTGATGCAGGATCTCCACCTCATTCGTACTGGTGTTTGCATTCACCATCGAGACAAATTCGGGGGGATAGTCCTGACTTTCGTGATAGTGGAAAATGACCGAAGCCAACGGCTTGGGCAGCAAGTTCAACCCAGGCAACGGTTGCGTTGCCATTTCCACCACGGTGCCCAGCGTATAGGATTTACCGCCACCTTGCACACCAAATAGGCTGATGGTGTTCGTCGTGTTGAGATCCAGGGCGATTCGCCGTCCGTTGGCAGTGCCGAGAATGCCATACTGTTGCGCAGCAGGAGCGTCATTGCCGACAAGGATGTCGTATGCAGGCATCGATGAAGGGTTGACAGTTTCCAGCAGAGATACTTCGACCGGTGCAATCGGCCCAGTGTCGGGCTTGTTTTCTGCGCTGGTGGCAGTTATCTGCCCCGTTACCACGATTGGCAGTTGGTTATTCGATGAGATGATCGCTGACGTTGAATCCGCGACTTGCCTTTCTCCCCCAATCGTCGGCGCAGAGTTGGGTGATATGGGTTCCGATTCCGGTTCTCGATCCTCGGTGTGACTGATTGTCGGTGACAGTGAATGATCGGGGGACTTGCCACTCCACGCCTGACGCCTACCCAGCGCCGCATCTGACCCGAAATACGTGCGGACTCGATCATAGCTTTCATCGGACCGGAATGTGGTCGTGACCATCTGCTCTGCGCGTTGTTCTGCCATGATCTCGGACTCCGCAAGCAACGTTACGCTGGCGTTGGTGGCTGCCCGACGCAATACCCGGCGACGCAACGCATTGCCCAACAGGCGCTCGATGGTATCGCGGCCAATCCGATGAAATACGAGATCTGCGTGAGCTTCTGCGGTCTCCACGCCACGGCCTGCCAGGTCGAAAATCAGACCGGTAGCCGTGAAATGCAGGGTGTAGCCCTCGTCCAGTTGTTCGATAAAACCACGCAAGCTATCGGCGGTCTCTGCAGTCACCAGACCATAGCGTTGCGCACGCGCCAGATAGAAGCTCAATAGTTCGATCAACTCTCTAGTTTTGAGTTGGCGGTCCAGGCGGTCGACAGGATGCAAGCCTGTGTCATAGTGGCTACGCAAGAGATCTATGGTGTTGGTTACTTGTTGTTCGACTTTGCCCTGGACAGCACTGTAGGCGCTGAAACTGCTGATGTCTGTGTAAAACTTGACCTCGACGACGTGGCAATGCAAGCCCCGTTGGGCAGGATCGAACGTGACGAACAACAGGTCACTCCGTTGCAGCGTAGCGTCGCTTTCGAGTGTGTCTGCAGCAGCGCGGTTGAATAGATCGCTGTGGGCGTCCAATGGGATCACGATCGCAGCTTGTAGCACTTCATATTGCTCCAAGAAGAGACGAGCTAAAGCCAACCCAATTGCCTCTGCGACCTGCGTGGGGGATGAGAGCAATTTCATGGCAATGCGACCGCTGAGTGAGCGCAGCACGTGCAAAAACTCAACTTCGACACCGTCTTCCAGTGCCAGACCGTACTGCTCCAGGCGGGGACGCACAAGACGCCTAATTTCATTGATGGCGCGTGTCGTAACCATGGTACGCAGCCCCGTAATCCCACCGTATTCGGGTCGCATATCGAGCAAATAGAGGTTACGGTCTTCTTGCGCATCACTGTCGAAGTACTCCAGTCCCAAATTATGGTCAACAGTCAACACCCAGTCTGACTGTGTGTGAATTGCGTGGAGCAGTCCTCGCGCCGATACATCGAGCCGTAACTCCACCGTGGGCATACGATCCACCAGTTTGCCAACGGCACTGGACGCCTGCATCCGCCCCATTTGGGTCAGTAGCTTAGCCAGCAACATCGGTATGGGGTCCCCTGCCGCGAGCGGAGAACATGCGTTGGGTATGAGCTGGTTTTGCCAAACAATGGTGTCATCGTTGTCGCTGTAGAAAGATGCTTGTTCCTGGATCAAACCATGCAAGAAACTGGATCGCCCGACAAAAGCGGACTGTAGTTTCACCTTATGCGGGAACAGATCCTGCACTATGGAGATGTGCGCCTGAAACTGCTCCTGCCTGGGTAAAAATCGGTCTACATGGTTGCGGCTGTAGATCAGCTTGGGGAGTAATGGATTGCTGCCAGCCTGAGTGAATGCATCCGCTTCCTCGCTGACCTGGTGCGCTGGATTTTGAAGCTCTTTCAGCGCCCCACCGATTGTTTCAAGGCGGTCGCTTTCGCCAAATAGATTGATTTCGTAACGCAACCCGGGTCCGCGCACCAACCGCTGTAGGAGGTCTTTTTCTACTTCCAGGATGGCGTCGACCAGGACTTGTGCATCACCTGGATTGAAGATGTTGATCTTGAGCGTCCTGACATACGGATGCTGGACCAGATAACGCCGCAGGCTGCGGGACAAACCTTTGGCCAAGTGGTGTTCGGCGCCGCCGAGGTTGCGACCTTGGCCAAGTAAGCGTTCGACGCGCGACCGTAGCATCTGCGTATCGTCGGTGTCTTCGCGCAGATAGAGACTCCAGTCGCCCACCAAGACGCCCTGTTCTACATAAAAACGCATTACTTGATCAGATTGCTCGTCTCTGCTTGACCGCAGCACAGGCGGCAGATTGTGCGGTGTCAATTCCCGGCGGATGAGTTGGCGAACCGGTTCATTGAGGAGTTCACGCGGGGAGCCACTTTCCGTCGCCTGGCGCAGCCAAGTATCAGCCAGCCGTGCCCGCTGGAGCAGCCACAATAGCCGCAGCGGATGGGTGGGCGCCAGCAAGTAGACCGACTGGTACTGTTCATCTTCACCCAGCCGCATCTCCAGAACATCGATGTCGAGGGGAAGGGGATCGATGCGCTTGTACCCGGCAGTGCCCACCAACATCTGTCCATCGAATTGCAATTCGGCAATGTGCAACCAATCGAGGTATGTTCGCGCATACTCGATGATGACTTGCTCACACGTGAGCAAGTCGGTGGTGACAACAAGCCGGTCAGCGCGATCGTTCCCACGGATGGCGGCAAATACGGCTTGACGAGCGGCCAGAAATGTGTCTGGTACCCGGAGCGGGTGGCTATAACCACGTGCCATTGGCTCAGTTTGTGCGGCGCCCGGCAGATCTGAGACTGTCCAACGCCAGCGCCCCAGGTTCTCTGCTTCAGCCAAAGTACCCTGTTCGATCTGACGCAGGCGTGCGCTGACAGAAAGTGTGAAGCGTGTCTGCGCGTCGAAGACAATATTGTAGATATCTTCAGTATGACGGCCGCTCTTGGCTACAGCCCATTCCGTCTTGTCCATCTGTAGCTGCGGTGTTGTCATAAACGGGTCATGGCCGCGCTCAATGGCTGCCAGATAAGCCAGGGTCTTGGCCTCTCCGAACGAGACCACCGTCTGGTTTCGCGTAGGTTCTACTGGCGGCGGATCCTCGTTGCTTTTCCAGAACCAGATGTCCTCGCTTTCATTGGTGCGTTTCCCTTCGGGATTCTCAGGATCACGCAGAACGCGCAGGTTCGCTGGCTCTTCGTTGTTCAAGATGTCGCCTGTGTCGCTGTAGGCGCGCACACGAAAATAATAGAGTCCTTCCTCGAACTGCTGGCTAAATTCGGCCAATTTGAGGCTTTTGGATCGCTCCGGCTTGGTGCTGGTTCCGATTGGGATGTTCTTGCTTTCCCAGGCCACAGCGCCGCTACCGACTTCCTCTGTGCTGATGATTTCGATGCGGAAAAAGGCCAAACCAGAAGCGACGGTGGGCTTGGGGTCCGTCGTCCATCTTACCTTCACCGTTTTGGCTTTGTTCAAATCAAGATAACGCGGGTTGTCGGCGCCAGGCGTTGCACTCTGGTCGCGTGTGGGTAGTTCACTCATGTCATCAACTGCGATGAGCAGCGACCGGCCGGGGTCTTCTCCTTCGAACTGCCAACCATCAAAGGCAAGGGGGCGCAGGTTGGGATCATGGACGAGCGACTTTCCCCATACGCTGACATCTTGCCCGGTGAACTGATTCAAATGCCGATAGAGTTCGAGTTGTATTGTATCCGGCCTAAGCTTGAGCGTTTGAATCCGTCCCAGCAAAGAACCGGCGCCTTCGGCCAGTGTCTGCACGGCGGCCACGTTCTGATCGAGCCGCTGGCGAATGCGATCCGGCTGTACAAAAAGCGCAGGATCAGGAATGACGTGCAGATGGTAGAGCGCAGCGCCGGCGCTTTCAGGTGTGCGTCCATTGTCGATGATCGTAAGAAGATAACGCATCAACGCGGCATCGCTCACCGTTCGCACATTGCGGATGAACTCGACTACGATGCGCGTGCTGCGCTGCAATTCTTCTGGCAACTCACCCAAGAGTCGCACCCATTCAAGCCGTTCCACATCGGTCAACGGAATATCCTGAAAGGTACTCTTGTCAAATGAATCTTCGGCAGCTGTCTTGATCGCTGGCGGCACAAACGCCAACAGCGGTCGCTCTTCCAGATTGCGCAATTCAACCAAACGCGTGGCCGTTACCTCCCAGGGCGCCGTCGGTGTCTGGTGCGGCCCTAACAGCAGCACCACGTCATATGCTTTGCTGCCATGCAACTCAGCGCAAAGGCGACGCATGATCGTCGGCGCCAGGCTGCTGACGCGCAGACAATGGCCGGGCTGAGCCGCCGCCAACCGATCCACAAGCGTCTGGCGCACCGTAGCGGCCAACACCTCTTCCATGCGTTCTACGGTCAACGGCTGCAATATCATGCCATCACCTCTGCTTCGATGGTGTAGCGTGGGCGGATAGTTTGGGCGTTGTAAGCGTCGCTCAAGTCAGTAAAGAAGCCGATCTCGCGCAGGCGTTCCTTGAGATGTCCCAAATTAGTGTTGAAAGCCTGATAGTCTTGGATTGTAGCGCCAGGCCATTCAGGGGCAAGAACGATTCCATAGCGGTCGCGCAGCCAGCGCACGAACTCGTCTACCAGCAACGGGCGCGAGCGGAATGACAACGCAGCGTCGCTGCCGACCGGCTCCAATACGGCGATCTGCACTAACATCTCCAGCAGTCGGCTTCCCATTTGCCATCGACGTTCGTTTCCCTTGCCCTTCCCCTGACGCATCAACCCACTGTCTTGGCCTTTCATGAAAGCCGCGTCGATGAGATCGACCAAGTACCTACGATAGTAACGCGTTCGATCCAGCGTTACCAACTCGACCAGTTTTTCCAGAGGCGTCAGCCCGTCCATGCGACGAATCGCGTCGTACTCGCGGAGTTCGACGTCTCCCTCCGACCGCCGCGCAAAAAACTCGTCAATCTTCTGCCCAAAATGCACATCCATCTCTACAGACGATTTCCCCAACAATTCCATGGCATCGGCCACGGTTTGGCCACGCCGCCCAAGTAGACGTTCGCCGATGTAACTGTTGGCGAAGTCCATGAGCAGGTTGGTTGTAAAGACCGCGCGCACATAGTCGTTCATCCGTTGATAGTGCGATGAACAACTGGTCCGTGCCAACTCCGCCATGTGGCTATGGGCATCACTGCCCATGTCCACCGCAATCTCCGTGACACGGTAGGGCGACGTGCCACCGTTATGTTGGAAGGCGTAAGGGCAAGCGGCAAAGGCGTTCTCTTGTTGATCGGGCCGTACGGGGCAATTGCGACACGTAGGTGAAGCGCGACCGTCATCCACCCAACCGCTGAGTTGGTTAAAAAGGCGCAGGAGGTAAAGTCCTAGGTGCAAACCAAAAGCCATGCGCAAGTACTCGATCAGCACCGGTCGCGGCACGCGATCTTTGTAGACCAGCAGCCGGCGCAGATCATTGCAGAGCAGACGCGCCTGACCATCACACAGGGGCGCTTCCAACTTGACAGCCTCTCCTGCTGGTTGCTCCTTCAGCTTCGGATTGTCCACCATGCGTACGATCAGGAGTGTGTCCAGGTCTAGTTCAGACTCACCGTCATAAGCGTCCTCATTGTTGGGGTCCATCCCTGCGCCCAGGTACTCACGCAGACGCTTCAGTAGAGACGGATCGGCACTGCGGATCATACTGAAGAGATGTTCAGATGCTCGATAGTCCTTGAGATAGCGCGGGTTGCGCAGCTTGTAGGCGTTCAGATGCAGGGGACGGGGTGAAGTGACCCGCTCTTTGTCCGGCTTTCCGCGGTAGACGATATCGATCAGGTCGCTGTAAAGCCAATCCTTCACCAGATTGCTGTGCGCGGCAAACCCCGGCAGCGTGTCGCCGTGTTGGCTCGTGAGCACGTCGCTTAGGCTTTGCAGTGTGATTTCCTGCCGCCCCATACGCGTCACCGGCCGGCGACCGTCGTACTTCAGCAACATGTAGAAGCTGATCAACATACGTTCCAGATCGATATGCTTGGGCATGACCAAGCATATCTTCTCGTTGTTGAACTCGAATTCTGCACGTTTTGCTGCCATGTCATCCCTTCCCTTCTTGATAGCGCTGCAGGCTCACGCGGCCAAGCGCTTCCTGACGAACCTCAAAAAACGTGCGGTCATCGCGCGTCAACAGCGCCCGGCGATAGTGCAGGTGCGTCAGTGCATTCTTGAAGATGACGAGATTCAAATAGTGTCCGCCGAGATCATAGAAGGAGGGTAGATAACCGTCACTCACCCGCACCAGCAATTCCCACACATCCAAGGTCACTACCAACTCCGCCGCGCGGGCGCCTGATATGCGCTTCCCATCTGCTGGGGTGTGAACCAACCGAAAACGATCTGGCAGGTATTCCAGATAGCGCCGCGACGTCGCTCGTGCCCGCGGCAGCATGAGGCAAAACTCAGCGACAGGAAACAAACGGAAGGACTTGACGCGTACCTTTTGTTCGCGCCCTGCGCGTAGGAAGATATTGGCGCGCGTCAGTTCGCGGCTATGCGCTCCCTCTAACGTGGACAAACCTTGCGCCAACATGGCGCGCGTTTCTTGCTCATCATGGTCGTTGCGCAGAACACTTTGAAAGGTGATCAAGTGCTGATAGGGCAACATGGCTGACCAACGATCGTCGCGGCGTTCGAAATAGGCCAGCCGTCGTAACATGCCCGCATAAGCGTATCGTCGCGCTTTACCATGTGAGCTCTGCACACCCTGCCAGCCATCCACCAGATCCTCACGGATCAGAGCCAGCAACGGCGCTGGAATGTCCGAGCGCAGCACAAAAGAGAGACGTTCGATGCCCTTAACTCCCTCGAAATAGAGGGCGCAATCGTCGCCCGAATTGGTTACTTCGGCCACATCGATCTGACGCAGGAGAGTGACGAGCCGATCGTCCGTGCTGGCAACCGGCGGGATGTCGTCTGCGCCAAAGGCATTCATGTAGAGCAGGCGCGCCTGTCTGACCAGTGCCGAATCGCCGTGTTTTCCATCTTCGCTCAGCAGCGTAGCCACATCGCCACAATCATGATCGCGGGCGATCATCCATGCCAGCGCTGACCGCAGGTCGCGCATGGTGATATGCAGCTTGCGTCGCAGGTGGACAATTTCGAACAAGGTACGCAATCGTTCCCGCACTGCCGTCCCAGACACAGGGTCGGCAAGTGTGTCTACGTTGAACTTGATGAAGCAGCGTTGGGCTAACACACATACACCACATGGCGCCCAATGCTCTGTGCGCAGAAGATGCTCCAGTTGCCGTTCCAAGATCGATGACCCCTCTATCGGCTGTCCGGTGGCTTCGTCAACTTCCTGGGCCACCACCGAGCGCTGGTTTAGATCGACGATGAGCAGCCAATCGGGCAGCATCGCCTCGTCATTATCGAAGAAAGCGCGTATGGTTTTGCTCAACTCAGTGAATTGTTTACGCTGCTCGGAGCTATCGAAAAAATCTATCAGCCGGCCTTCGTTGATGGCAATCAGATGCATGGTCGCTGGTGTCACTGGAACATTGTCGGCATACGGCGCAAAAAACTCAGCCAACACCTGGTCGTTGGCACGCTCTGCGCCTTCATCCTGCGAGCCGTCATAATTGGTGACAAAGGTGTGACCATTGCATTGGAAGCGACTAGCATTGGCGGAAAGACGCTCGATAAATGCCCCTTTGTCCTCCGCCCCTTGCTCAACCATGCGAATGAAGGCAGTTTTGCCGTCGCCAGCGTTGCCAGTGACGATGACCAGCCGGTAGCGACCGTCCAGCACGTCTGGCAACAGATATTGGTCGAGACGTGTGGCAACATAGGTCAACTGCGCCACCTCGTCGAGACCGCGAGTGCCGCGATTGTTGCGCCTCGCTTGGCTGTAGAGGCTGAGCAAGCGCGTAACAAACGGATTGTAGTTTGGGCGGCCTATCTCATCGTCCGTCAGCGTAATCCCCTGGATGGTCACGGTTGGCGGCGATTGAGCCACCAGATAACCTTCGTTGAGGTCGAGAATCGCCTGGCGCATCTGGCGGGCCGTGGCATAGTGAGTGCCGCGATCCGCTGATACGGCACGCATTAACACGCGTGCCAAACCTTGTGACAAAATGGGAAGGTACTCTCTGGGATCGGTCGGTTCCACATCAGCGCGCGGTTCACGATTAGGATACGGATGTTGTTTAGTGATTAGTTCATAGAGGACAATACCTGCACTGAAGACATCACAGCTTGCGTCCCACGGTGCCAGTCCAATGTCGGGGGGCATATATCCCCGTGTACCAGTGAAAGTTATTCCTGCGCGAGCTGTAAGGCTTGCGATGTTGAAGTCGATGACCTTCAACGTAGTGCCCGAAAGAATGAGATTTGCCGGCTTTATATCGCGATGCAAATACGACGACTGCTCAATCTCCTGAATTTCATTGAACTCGGCTTCACTCAGCGTCCGATTTGCATCCCGCAGTTGGGCCAACCGATCTACGTCGCCATGAATTGCTTCCAGTGCGTTCAGCAACTGGATTCCCAAGTTCACAGCTTCATGCACAGTGAGGCGTTTCTGCCCCGACGTGTATTCAGTCAACTCTTCGCCGTCAACATAATCCATGACCAAATAGAGTCGCTTGCCAGCCAGCCGATTCCATTGGTAGACGCGCACAGTGTTGGGATGTTCAAGCATCAGCAGGGCACGCGCCTCTTGGGTTAGGAACTCAGAGGCGTAAGAGCCAGGGTGGAAGACCTTCAACGCATAGACCCGGTCGAAAACTGCGTCGTACACTTTATAGACTTGTCCGGAGCCACCAGGCTGCATGACAGATTGAACCTGATAGTGGCCGTCGATGATATTGCCCACATCGAAGACCGCCTTATCGTCAACATTCATACCTTCTGGAATGATCTGTTGTGGCTCGGGTTTTTGGCTAGAGTGCGACTCCTGTTCCTCAATCGCTAGCAATTCGGCAACTGTTTCAGCAGCAGTCGGTCGCGCAGACGGGTCTGACTTCATCAGTCGCGTCACGAGGGTGTTAAGTCGCTGCGGCACATCGGGGACACCATGAGAGGCCGGCGGGCCGCCAGCACTCGTATTGGCCTGCAGTGCTTGCTCTGGCGATTCGTAAAGACGGTCGCCGACCAGCAGTTCAAAAAGAATAGCACCAAGGCTATACATGTCAGAGGCTGGTAAGGCGACGCCGCTTGCACTGTCCGCCAACTCGGGGGCAAGATAGGCGCGTGTCACATTGGGGTCGCGCCGTACAGGGCTGATGGTCTGTCCCATGGACGCTGGCAACCGAGCGCAGTCGAAGTTCATCAACCGCGGTTGCCCAGTGTGGGCCATAAGCACATTCTCCGGTCGCAGGTCTCGATGCACTACTTCTGCGGCATGGATTGCTCTCAGCCCGCTCGCCATACCTTGGATCAACTCAAGTTTGCGCTCCAAGGGCAGCACGTCGGTGTGTGACAGGATGCTGGCCAGTGTACCCTCGCCAGACCAGTCGGTCACTTCATAGAAGAGGTTTGGATCCTGGGGCGCAGTGTCGAAATGCCGCACTCGTATCAGATTGGGGTGATCGCCGATATGCTGCAGCGCTTCGGCCTCGCGGCGGATCAACTGCTCGCGCAGGCGCAGTTTGTCTGGCGGCAGATAGGGATCATAGGGAAAGACGCGTACCCGTACCGGCGGGCTGCTGGGCAGGAGCGCGTTGCGTGCCAGGTATTCAGCCACGGTATCGCTCTGCGCCAAGGTCTCGACTACCGTGTAGTTACCGAAGGTGAGCGTTTTGGGTGTCCGCGCGTGGCTGGCGCTCTGAATGGCCTTTTCGAGGTAGGCGCGTAGCGGTTTGGCATCGGTGGCCCTACCGGGCAGGAGCGCGCGATTCATCAAATGGGCTGGAAGGTCGGTGTAGCGAAAGACGCGTTGGATGAGCGCGCCGCTCAACTGGAGTGTTCCCTGGTCATCGGCGATGGCGACGACAGCATCCACCCAGATGCCACCGCAACTGGGCTGCAACTCCTGGATGCGGCTCTTGAGCACGCGCGCCTTGTTGTTGGCGGTAGGCCAGGGATTGGGCCGCGGGTGACGCCCGCCGACCAGCCAACTACTGTCATCGCCGCGGATGCCGCCACTCCAGTTCTTGACTTCGACCACGTAGACGGCATGAGGCGCCACCACGATCAGATCATACTCGAACGGTGGTTTACCCTTCTCGGCGATTTCAAGGTTGGGAAACAGGGTATAAGTATCGGGTAATGTGTTGCGCAGGAAGCCGATGACTTTGGCCTCGCCCGGTTCGACCGGTCGTGCACCGGGTAGGGTAATCAGTTTAGCCATGTGTAGATTGCTCTGCCGTTATTTCACCGAAAGGGTGCTGATATTCTGCCGATCTTTATGATAGCGCCGTTGACGTGGCTGTCGTTATGGCCGGCGTTATGGCCGGCGTGTGGATAGAGGTGTACCTTGCTGGTCATAAAGTTACGCGCGATGATGGTCCTGAGCAGTGGCTGCGGGACATATAAAGAGTATACCACAGTCGAATGAAAAGTGTGTAATGAAATCATAAGGCGAAAAATTACATACTTTGTAGTATAATACTTCTGGGTATAAAGTGTAGATTGCAAGGAAAGAACCATGGGTACAAAATTCGTGGGACGCGAGCAAGAGCTTTCCCTGCTTGACGTCCAATGGCAGGCTCCCGGGGCGCGATTCCTGATGCTGTATGGCCGGCGGCGGGTAGGGAAAACCGCTCTGCTGGTCAACTGGATTCAGCGTTCCGGCAGCCGCACTCTCTACTGGGTGGCTTCCCTTACTTCAGCCACGGCGCAGTTGCGCTCTTTCTCGCAGGCAGTCTACGAATTCGCCCATCCCGGTATATCGGCGAGCGATAGTTTCACCTACACGACCTGGGAACAGGCATGGCGTCAGGTCGCGAACCTCGCTCGTCAGGGCCGGCTGGCACTGTTCATCGACGAATTCACCTATTTGTTGGAAGTCACACCCGGAATTGCTGGGCAGTTGCAGAACTTTTGGGATCAGGTTCTGAGCCAAGCCGATTTGTTCTTATGTCTGTCTGGCTCCCACCTGGGGATGATGAAGCATGTGTTCCTACACTACCAGGCCCCACTCTATGGGCGAGCGACTGCGCAGCTTCATCTTCAGCCGCTGCCCTTCGGGCTGAGTAGAACCTACTTTCCCCACTACACACCTGTTGACCGAGTGGCGATTTACGCCATGTTTGGCGGTGTTCCGGCATATTGGGAGCGGCTCGATCCGGGCAAATCGGTCTCACAGAACATCAAGACCCAATTGCTAACCGCAAACAACCTGATGCAAGCTGAACCGGCGCTGCTGCTGCATGATTTCGTTTCTGACTTGCACAATTATGTCGCGATCCTGACGGCCATTGCCAACGGGGCACGCACGCCCAAAGACATCGCTGCTGTGGCTGGCTTGCCCAGTGTTCAGGTGCCGAAGTATTTGAGTGTGCTGGCTGAGGCTGGCTTTGTCGAGCGGCGCGTTTCAATGACCGCCGCGCCGACCTCTCGAACGGGTCGCCACCATATCGCCGATCCTTACCTACGTTTCTACTATAGTTTCCTAGCCGCCCGCCAACAGCAGTTCGCGCTCAAGATTCAAGATCAGGCGCTGGCTGAGATCAGCCGTCACCTGATTGACTTTATCGACACCCACACTTGGGAGGAGTTGTGCCGCGAATGGGTGCTGCGTGCGGGGGCATTGGGTGAACTGTCGTTTATGCCCGATGCCGTAGGCAGCATCTGGAATCGCACGGCTCAGGTGGATGTGGCAGGTATCAACACGATGGAGAAGACGTTGATTCTGGGCGAGTGCAAGTGGACGCTGGAGCCAGCCCCGCGCAAGGTGATCGCTGAATTGGTCGAAGAGAAGGCGGCCCGGGTTGTGCCAGAACAGGGGCGCTGGCGGATGTACTTTCTCGGTTTTTCGCGCAGTGGCTGGACAAGCGGGGCGCTAGCCTACGCGGCAGAAATCCAGAAGGCACCACCAACCGGCGAAAACTGGACCTGCGCCGGGGTGCGTTTGCTAGACTTGGGCCAAATCGATGGCGACTTGGCGACGTGGTCGGCGTGACGGGAGGACGCTTTGATTTCGCTGCCGTTATTTCGCCGATCAATGATATTCACTGTTCTGCAAGGCGCCGAAATACACCTCTGAAAGATTCGGCTCTTGCAATTTGTCCTCTGGAACCATAAAAGCAGCAGGCATCTTCCCAGTGGAAGTTGCCCGCATTCTTGACTCTACCTCATAAGCTGATTGGGCTTCGGTCAAATGGATCCATGCGCCGGCGCCAGAACGGTTCGTGCATGACCTGCAATCTTTGGCAGAAGAACTGATCTTGAATCCATGGCGTATCTATCAATAAGCGCGGGAATAGCGCTCGAAGTTTGCATGGAAATGCTCCAGCCACGCGTCGATGAATGCTCGCGACTCGAACATTGGCAGCAAATCCACCGCCAAATCAGTCGTGCGGATGCCAGCGATCTTTTCACCCAGCGCCAGCATGGCCGATTGCACACGATAGGGCTTGCTGCCATCAGAAGCTAGCTTCTCTGGCAGTGGTTGGATGCCCTTCTGCATGAACCACAGCAGGTCATAGAAATCGCGCCCTTTAATAAAAGGGCCTTCGCGCCCGCGCTGGAAGTTTCGTTCCAGGCAGGCGATCATCTTGCCTGCCATCATGGTTTCCAGAGAGAAATGCGCGGGCACGAAGCTGCGGCCTTGATAGAAGAGCGGTGTATTCTGGATCACCGCTACCTGTTGGTGATTACTCACCTCCACCTTGAGATGTAAGGCTTCGTCGGGGCGGGCGGAGAGCCTCAAGGCATGCAAGATCGGGAACTTGAGTGTGATCCGCGCGATGCCAGTGTCTCCACGCTGCACTTTGGCATTGGTTTCGCCATAGCCATAAGTTGTCTGAAACAGCGTCAAGAGCTGGTCGGAAAGCATGGACAAATCCAGCCCAGAGCTGTTGTCAAAGTCCAAATCTTCGGAAAGGCGGTTCAAGCCAAAGACGACATGCAGACAGGTACCGCCGTAGAAGTTCAACCGGCGATAGTTCGGGTTGTTATACAAAAAGTCGAGCACATAGGTCTGCAATGCTTCCTTGAGCACGATACGTTTAGTCTCAGGAGCAAGGAACGGGTCTTTCTCGTTGAGGATGTGTTGGAGAGACTGCGTTAGAGTTGCCAACCGTTGCTCCGGAAATTCATGAGAATAGTGCGCATCTTTTTTGACGCACTGGACTCGACGTAGGCGGCGAACTCCACCTGCGTTGGCTCATCCATCTCGTCCAAATTGAGACGCAATTCATCGGCCAGGTTATATTTTGCAGATCGGTAAAGCGGCGGAATGGGATGCAGATAAAGATAGTCGAACAAAGCCTTTGCCAGCGAGGCACGTGCGTAACGGAGGCCAAGGTAGTCCGCGATGGTGAACCCTGTATATAGATCTGACCGAATGTTGCGATACCAAAACGTGCCAAGGGGATTGGTAATGGTGCGCGTATTGCGCGTGGTCATGCATGTCACCGGGTAAGTCACCTCGGTGAGCATGTTGTCCTCCTGCAAGATATATTCCAGTGACACATATGACTGTGGCACCAGGATGGCGCTCACGGCCGCTGTAAAGTCGTTGTCCTGCCGGTGCTGTTCGTAGAACTGGCGTGTCATGTACACGCCCCTTTTGAGCGCAAGCAGATGTCCCGCTTGCGACCAGCGATACAGGAGCATTCTCACCGCGTGGGGCGACGCCATGCCGCTCGACTGTTTGAAACCCTCGATGGTGAAGTAAGGAATGCTATTGAAGGGAAGCAGGAGTTCTATTTTCATATCGGATAATACACGATTTTTGTATATTATCCGATATCGGTAAGTGTTTGTCAATGTCCAAGTGTGTTCCGTGTGTTTCACGACTTCACTGAACGTGCACGGTCCGCGGGAGAGACTCAAGTCGCATTGATGGCCACAAGGTCACGTACGATGGTAGGTGTGAAGGTGTAGGGTGGATTCGTCAACGCGCGCAGATATGCGTCAGTCTTCTTTTGATTCCGTTTGGCGGCGGCGAATGATCGCACAAGCGTAGTCAGCATTGAGCCAGGCCAGCTCAAATTCGGTTGTCAAGACTGGCTTTGCAGCATCGTCGAAAGCCGGGTCGTTGATTAGAACGTAGTCACCGTCAAACCCAACTACCACGACCGCATGGTTGGTAGCTATTTTCCAATAACTCAACTCACCTGTATCCACAAAGGCAATGACAGGTTCGCCTTGGCTGACGGTGTACAGTAGAACCGACAAAGTTGCTTCACCGTAGACAATGTCCAAGTTCAACTGCGACAAGCGCACGATATTGCGACGTGGCGCCCCAAATGGTTCGATGTCGAGTAGTTTCAGCAGGCGACGATAGTCAACAGGCTCGCCCAGATAGGCCAGCACCATTGCCGCACAGGCTGCCAAGCAGTCGGCCTGCTGAATTTGTTTACGATTGGAAACTGGCAGCCGCATAGCCTTCTCCCAGCTTGCGCGCCTGGTCACGGATGAGATTGATCTGTTCCATAGTTAAGAGGAGACGCCCTGTTTCCACATCTACATCGACGACGCCAACCTGACCAACTGTGCCATGGGCAGGCAATGCCAGGACAATCGGTAGTCGCCAACACAGACGTTCGCCAGCCACCAGGCTGGGGTCTTCGACGCGCAGCAGGTAGCTGATTTCATCGGCCACGAAGCGTCGCGCCAGACGCTGCGCCGCTTTTGCCGAGTAGTGGAAGTCGGCATTGATCTGAATCGTGAGTTGAATATTGCCGGTGTGGGGGATCTGCTCCAACACGGTTTCCATGGCCTATCTCCTGGCGGGGCGCCCGCGCATTTACCCGTAATGCGGAAATTTAGCGGATTCATCGGCGCCACCGTATGGATTATACATTAGTCTGATGTCTCCAGCCAACGACCGGTTGCCATGCTGCTGCACTGGTCTTCACGAACTGATCTTGAACCCAAAGCTCACTATAGTCTGGCGAGTAAGGCGATGGCCTATTCAGCCGCTTTCGCCATCCAGCCGCGTGATGATCCCCGTTGCGCCATCCACTCGCACGCGCTGGCCGGTGTGCAGGCGCGTGGTGGCCTGGGAGACGCCGACGATGGCCGGGATGCCGTATTCGCGCGCGACGACGGAGCCGTGGGTCATCATCCCGCCTACTTCCATGACCAAGGCGCCGGCAGCCAGAAAGAGGGGTGTCCACGCCGGGTCGGTGCCGGGGCAGACGAGGATTTCGCCAGGCGCCAATTGCGTGCTGGTGGGGTCGAAGACGACGTGAACGATGCCTTCGGCGACGCCGGGCGAGACCGGATCGCCGATGAGGGTGTTCGGATCGCCATCGACGGCGCGCACGCCGGCATAGTAGGCCGTCCCATCGCTGAGTAGGACACGGGGAAGCTGTTTGCGTCGCAGCTCGCGGGCACGTAGGGCGCGGCGGGCGCCGATTTCGGCGCGTAGAGCCGGCGCAATCGCTTTGCGTGCGGCGATTTCGTGTAGTTCACGCAGATAGAGGAAGAAGAGGTCGTCTGGTTGATCGAGCAGGCCGGCGGCGACAAAGGCCGCGCCACTTTGTAACAGCCCCTGGCGGATAATGCTCATCATACGGATGGCGGAATACTTGGGCGCCTCGCGCATCCCGGCCAGGGCACGGTAGCGCGTCACGGCCCATCGTACCAGGCGGGCTTTCACAGGCCCGCCGGGGGTCTTGCGCACGGCCGCTTCCAGCCGAATCGCTGCCGCAGCGGCGCTTTCCGTACGGACGCGAGGCCGCCGGCGGCAAACGCCGTGCGGATGCGCTGGGAAGCTGCCTCCAACGCTGCCGGGTCGTCAACCTTCAGGTCATGCAGGGCGGCGTGGATCACGGGAGCCAACTGGTTGGCTTCCACAAAGGCGCGATAGGCCGCCGTGGGTAGCAGGAATCCCTCCGGCACTGGAAAGCCCGCCCGCATCAGGCAGGCCAGGTTGGCGCCTTTGCCGCCGGCCGTTGCCAGGGTAGCAGCCGGTGAGTTCAACGCCATGAGAGGTAGAGCAACGACAACGGCGGTTGCCATACGCTGGTTCTCCGATGCTTGCTGCGGCGCCCGGGGCTGAGCTTCTCGATCGAGTGTTGGATGAGATGAGATTGTAGCATCGCAAAGGTTCGACGGCGAATTGTAGTACAATAGGATGGGTGAGTTTTCAAGCCAAAACAGGAGGAAACAAAATGGCTGCTATCGATGATCTGGTCAAGGATTTTCTGGCGCAGAAGACGATTGCTGTGGCGGGTATTTCTGCCACGCGCGACCAACTGCCGGCGAATGGGATCGTGCGGATGTTGCGCAGCAAGGGCTACCAGGTGTATGCCCTTAGCCCGCATACCGCCACCTTTGATGGGAGCCGTGCTATGCCACTATCGAAGCCATGCCAACGGTGCCGGACAGTGTGATGATCGTCACCAAACCGGCGGTCACGCTGGAGATTGTGAACCAGTGCGTGGCGGCGGGCGTGAAGCGGGTGTGGATGCACGATATGCGCGGCACCCGGCCAAAATTCGCCAAGACGAGCGGCGAGCAGGTGACCAGCGTTTCGGCCGAAGCCGTGCGCCTGTGCCAGGCCAATGGCATCACGGTCATCGCCGGCAGTTGCCCCCGGCAGTTCATCGGCGATGTCGGCCACAAATGCATGTGCTGGATGCTGCGCCTGGTCGGCGCCTTGGAGACCCCGGCGGTGGAGCGGATGGCTGCCTGATGACGACAATCCCATTGAACGCCCCGCCAGCCTTTCACCTGTTGGCCAAGCCGACCGGCGCGACCTGCAACCTGGATTGCAGCTATTGCTTCTTCCTCTCCAAGGAGATGCTCTATCCCGGCAGCCGCTTTCGGATGGCGGATGAGATGCTGGAAAGTTACATCCGCCAACTCATCCAGGCGCACCGTACGCCCGAAGTGATGATCGCCTGGCAGGGAGGCGAGCCGACGCTAATGGGACTGGATTTCTTCCGGCGTTCGATTGTTTACGCCGAGAAGTATGGCAAGCCTGGGATGAAGATCGAATACTCGATCCAGACCAACGGCACCTTGATCGACGACGAATGGGCGGCTTTCTTCAAGGAACACAGCTTCCTGGTCGGCATCAGCATCGATGGCCCGCAGGCCATGCACGACGCCTATCGCGTGGACAAGGGCGGCCAGCCCACCTTCGACAAGGTGATGCGCGGGCTGCATTGTTTGCAGAAGCACGGTGTCGAGTACAACACGCTGACCACGCTGCACCACGCCAACGCCGATCACCCGGTCGCGGTCTACCGCTTCCTGCGCGACGAATGCGGCTCGCGCTTCATCCAGTTGATCCCGATCATCGAGCGCGTTGACGAGAACGACGTCGAGCGCGCCGGCACGGCCGTGCGTGCCGCCCAATGGGCCCCAGGCCAAGCCAGCGCAGCGCCGTGGACCTCATGGCGCGACCGTCCGCTCTATACCCAAGAGGGCCAGTATGTCACCGACCGCTCCGTGACGGCCGCGCAATATGGCGCGTTCCTGGTTGGGATCTTCGAAGAGTGGGTGCGCCGGGACGTGGGCACGGTCTACGTGCAGATGTTTGATGTGGCGCTGGCCAATTGGGTCGGTGAACCGTCGGGACTGTGCGTCCATTCCAAAACCTGCGGTGCCGCGCTGGCGTTGGAGCACAACGGCGACCTCTATTCCTGCGATCACTTCGTAGAGCCGGCCTACCGGCTTGGCAACATTCTGGAAACGGCGATGATCGAACTTGTAGCCTCGCCGCAGCAACACAAATTCGGCCAGGACAAGTTCGATACGCTGCCGCGCTTCTGCCGTGAGTGCGACGTGCGCTTTGCCTGTCACGGCGGTTGCCCGAAAGATCGCTTCATTGCCACGCCGGAGGGTGAGCCGGGTCTTAACTATCTGTGCGCTGGTTTCAAACACTTCTTCCATCATGTCGACCAACCTATGCGTCTGATGGCAGAGCAACTTAAGCGCAACCAGGCGCCGTCGGAGATCATGCGCTGGTACGCGCAGCAAGACGAGCAACGCCGGGCCGCTTTTGCCGCCGCAAGCCGCAACGACCCCTGTCCGTGCGGCAGCGGCAAGAAATTCAAACAGTGTCATGGACGCGTCCCTGGGTAGGAGTTCATTCGCCAATCACGACCGGCCTGCTATACTTGTTGGCATGTACAAACGGATTGTCGTCAAACTGGGCACCAGCGTCCTCACGGGCGGCGGCAAGCAGCTTAACCAGGCACGCATGGTGGAATTGGCGCGCCAATGCGCAGATCTCTATGAGCAGGGGCACGATGTTGTGCTGTGCAGCTCCGGCGCCGTAGCTGCCGGTCGCGCCCACCTCAACTTTCCACAACTGCCGCCGACCATCGTCAGCAAGCAGGTCTTTGCTGCCGTGGGCCAGCTTCAACTCATGCGCATGTGGGAGCGTTTCTTCGACATCTACGGCGTGCGGGTCGGCCAGATTCTGTTGACACGCGCCGATGTAGAGAACCGCCAGGGCTTTCTGAACGCGCGGGACGCCCTATCGGCATTGCTCGAACAACGCATCGTGCCGATCGTCAACGAGAACGACGCGGTGGCTACCGAGGAGATTCGTGTGGGCGACAACGACAATCTGTCGGCGCTGGTCTCTACGCTAGTCACCGCCGACTTACTTCTCCTGCTGACCGACCAACCGGGTCTTTTCACAGCCGACCCGCGCAAAGACCCCGGCGCGCAATTGATCCCGGAGGTGCGCAAGATCGACGAAACGTTGATGGCCTTGGCCGGCGGCAGCATCACCGGCTTGGGTACGGGCGGCATGACGACCAAACTGCAGGCGGCTAATACGGCGCGCCATGCCGGCGCCGATGTGGTGATTGCGGCCGGCAGTGAACCGAACGTGATTGCGCGCGTCGCCGCGGGGGAGGCGGTCGGGACGCGCTTTCCTGCCCTCGATACCCGGCTGGAGAGCCGCAAGGCCTGGATTCTGGCCGGGCCGAAGCCGGCGGGCATGCTCCTGGTCGACAAAGGCGCGGCCGACGCCATCTGCCACCGGGGGCGCAGCCTGCTGCCGACCGGTATTCGGCGCATCGAAGGCGATTTCCTGCGCGGCGACACGGTGCTGATCGCCGACCTGCAGCGCCACGAACTGGCGCGTGGCATCGCCGCCTATGCCAGCGCCGACCTGCGCCAGATTGCCGGCTGCCGCTCGGATGATATCGAGCCGCGTCTGGGCTATACATACGGCGACGTAGCCGTTCATCGGAATGATATGATTCTGTTGACTGACTGACGTTCGCTCGCTCATGCCACCAATTATCCGCGTCAACGATCTCCATCATACCTACGCCGTCGACGGCAAGCAGCCGGTGCCGGCATTGCGCGGGGTGAATCTGGTGGTGGACGCAGGCGAATATGTCGTGATCCTGGGCCACAATGGGTCGGGCAAGTCAACGTTGGCCAAGCATCTCAACGCGCTGTTGCTGCCGTCGCAGGGCGAGGTGTGGGTGAAGGACTGGATCACGACCGAGCCGACCAATACGCTCGACATCCGGCGCACGGTGGGCATGGTCTTTCAGCAGCCGGACAACCAGATCGTAGCGACGATCGTCGAGGAAGATGTGGCCTTTGGGCCGGAAAACCTGGGGGTGCCGCGCGCCGAAATTGTGCGCCGCGTGGACTGGTCGCTGGACCAGGTCGCAATGCAGCCGTTTCGCCTGCGTGCGCCCCATCTGCTTTCGGGCGGCCAGAAACAACGCGTCTGTATCGCCGGTGTGCTGGCCATGCGGCCTGAGGTGCTGGTGCTGGACGAGGCGACGGCGATGCTCGATCCGCGCGGTCGCAAGGAGGTACTGGAAGTGGCGCACCGGCTCAATCGTAAGCAAGGCGTTACCGTGATTGCCGTCACCCACTTTATGCGGGAGGCGTTGGATGCCGACCGCATCGTGATCATGGCCGACGGCCAGATTGTGCTCGAAGGCCCGCCGCGGGTCATTTTTCAGCAGATTGACCGTCTACGCGAGCTTCATCTGGACGTGCCCGCCATCAGCCAACTGTCGCGGATCCTGCACCAACGCTTTCCCGATTTTCCGTCTGACTTACTCACTGCGCAAGAGGTCGTGCAGGCGGTGACGGCATGGCATGGGGGGAAAGAAGGATTCCTAGGAAGGCGGGAAGGACAAAAAGAAGGGTTCACCAAAGGGCGGGACGGAGGGGAAGAACGCGGCGAGACAATCGTCTCTGTCCAG
>Ga0105047_10002705_pt1 | contig 31451 bp, 27 predicted proteins | sample MAT04_FD_78384 | JGI IMG/M metagenome (GOLD analysis project Ga0105047, IMG submission 78384) | Freshwater microbial communities from Lake Fryxell liftoff mats and glacier meltwater in Antarctica - MAT-04 (megahit assembly) | ecosystem: Environmental > Aquatic > Freshwater > Ice > Liftoff... | reverse complement strand
GTGGAAAACGCAAAAGGTGTAGACCGGTCAGATCGCCTTGAACTCGTCAAACGGTTGTCGGCAACTCTGGCACACGTGAATCGCCTTGCAGGCGGTCGATCCAAATTCACTTTGCAATCGGGTCTTCGTCGATCCGCAAAACGGACAGGCTACTGGTGCGGCGCGGCGGGACAGTGTGATCAACCCGCCGTGCTCCGCTGGTCCTGGCGGGGCAATGCCGTAGGCGCGCAGTTTCTCGCGCGCGGTATCGGTCATCCAATCTGTGGTCCAGGCTGGCGCGTATACGGTATCAATCGCGACAGCGGGAGCACCGGCGGCGACCAACGCACTACGAATATCATCTTCGATTTCGCGCATGGCCGGGCACCCGGAATACGTAGGGGTCACGGTAACGCGAATGTTGTCCTCGGTTACCACCACATCCCGAATGATGCCCAGATCAACAACACTGATGGCGGGCACTTCGGGGTCGGGCACGGTGGCGAGCACCGCGTACACTTCGTCACGCGACATCATGACGCGGGTTCCCTCGTTTCAACGCGGTGCAATCCCGCATTTCTCGTCACCACGACGCGCCAGGATGGGAACGCGCGACAATCTGCATGACCGACAACAGATGGCCGAGGTGTTCGGTGTGTCGACCGCTCCGACCACCCTGATTGTGTGCGCCATCGGTGGGAGTCGCGAGCGTGGCGCGACTGAATACGTCGTTCACCATCGTGTTCCAGCGTGCGGTGATGCCGTCGTGATCGACCACCACTCCCAACGCCGCAACGCGATCATCAATCGCATCGTGGCTTAGCAACTCACCCGTGTAGCGCCACAAATCGTTCAATGCGTTTTGTGCGCGTGTGTGACTCTCTTCAGTACCGTCACCAAGCCGAACGACCCACTCGCTGCTGTGCCGCACGTGGTACTTGTCTTCCTTGAGGCACTTCGCGGCAATAGCGGCCAGCTGTTCGTGCTTGCAGTTACTCAGCGCATCCCATAACAACACGCTGTACGCATCAAACAGGAACTGACGAATGATCGTGTACGCAAAATCGCCTTTGGGAAGTTCAACCAGTAACGCATTGCGGTATTCCACCGCGTCGCGGAAGTACGCGAGTGCGTCTTCGTCACGTCCCTTCCCTTCCAGTTCACCCGCCAGCTTCAGCAACGCGGCCGCGTGGCCAACGAGATCGAGCGAAATGTTGGCCAACGCGATGTCTTCCTCGAGAATCGGGCCGTGACCACACCATTCGGACAGACGGTGGCCGAGGATCAAGCGATCATCCCCAAGGCGCGTGACGTATTCAAACAGCGCGTTCTCGACGGGACTGGCGCGAACGCCCGCGACGTTGGCCGTGGCAGTCATGCTGGTGGTCGTTGCGTAGCCAGTGGATTCTTCTTCAGACTCGCTCAAAAGATCCGCACTCCGCGCGGCGACTTGTAAAACTGCGGATGGCGGTACGCCTTGTCGTTGCCCGGATCAAAAAACGGCCCGGCATCGCTGGGCGCCGAAGCCACAATTGCACTTGACGGCACTACCCAGAGACTCACGGCTTCACCACGACGTGCGTACACATCACGCGCGTTCTGCAACGCCTGCTCGGCATCCACGGCGTGCAGACTCCCCGCGTGCTCATACGCCGCACCTTGCAACCCCTGTGTAAAAACTTCCCACAGAGGCCACCTGTCGTTCAGGTTCGCTCCACCTTCGCCCATTAGGCCGCCACCGTTTGTTTTGCGTTCAGCTTCGCCGCGTGTGCATTGGCTGCTTCGCGCACCCACGCACCATCATCGTGCGCCGCCTTGCGTGCGGCCACCCGTTCGCGATTGCACGGACCGTTGCCGCCAATCACATCGAAAAATTCTTTCCACTCGATCTCACCGAAGTCCCAGTTTTTTGTTTCTTCGTTGTACTTGAGATCGGGATCGGGCAGCGTGATTCCCAACGCGATTGCCTGAGGCACCGTGAGGTTGATGAAACGTTGCCGCAATTCGTCGTTCGTCTTGCGCTTGACGCGCCATTTGAGCAACTCGGCGGAATTCGGCGACGCTGCATCACTTGGTCCAAACATCATCAACGACGGCCACCAGAAACGGTTCACCGCATCCTGTAACATCGCTTTCTGCGCAGGCGTTCCCTGCGACAACACCGTGCAAATCTCGTAACCCTGGCGCTTGTGGAAGTTTTCTTCCTTGCAGATCCGCACCATCGCGCGCGCATACGGTCCGTACGACGCCTTCGCGAGCACTGTTTGATTCACAATCGCGGCACCGTCCACCAACCAACCAATCACGCCCATGTCGGCCCATGACAACGTAGGATAGTTGAAGATGCTTGAATATTTGGCGGTCCCGTTGTTGAGCGCTTGCACGAGATCATGGCGATCGACACCCAGCGTTTCGGTGCCGCAGTAGATGTACAGTCCATGGCCCGCTTCATCCTGCACCTTGGCAATCAACGACATCTTGCGGCGCAGGCTTGGCGCACGCGTGATCCAGTTGCCTTCGGGCAGCATGCCGACGATTTCGGAATGCGCGTGTTGCGACATCATCCGCGTGAGCTGCCGGCGATACCGTTCGGGCATCCAGTCTTTCGGCTCGATACTCTCGCCGGCGGCAATGCGAGCATCAAAAGCGGCTTCGAGCGCAACTTCGTTCGAAGCGTCGTGGGCCGACGCCGCGCGCGCCGAGTCGACCTGGGTGGGCTGAGGTGTCTTTTCCATGATCAGAAATCTATGAGATGAGACTCTTCTTCTCTAGGAAATACGCAGAACTGGTCCAAGTCGTTCAGCCAGAAGGCAGTAGCACAAAGGTGGAACTTTTGGGACGCAGGTGGGGCGGCCGGCCTCGTCACCCGTACAAACGGCCGTCAGCAGAAACCGTACACGGAAACACGCTATGACCAGACTCGACCCCTACCAGACCCGAGCCCGTGAACTCGCCATCGCCGCAGGCCTCGACCCCGACGCACGCGTTGGCGAAGGCCGCGGCACGCCCCTGTGGTGCAACTTTCGCGACGCCGCCCGCGCAGAACATGTGGCGCGCGAATCGCACGCACTGCGCGCACAATTGCCAGAACAGTCCGGCCAATTTCTGAACGCGCCACTCACCGTGATTGGCAATCACGAAGCCAATACTGTCACACAGATGCAAAACTGCATGCGGGTTGGCAACGTCGTGGCCGGAGCGATTTGCGCCGACGGACATCTGGGCTACGCGCAACCGGTTGGCGGCGTGATTGCCTACGAAAAACAGATCAGCATTTCTGGAGTGGGTTTTGACATCGGTTGCGGCAACATGGCCGTGCGTCTCGACACCCCCTACAGCGCAGTCAAAAGCAAAGCCGCCGATCTGCTCAAGGAAATCACGCGCGTGGTGTCGTTTGGTGTGGGGCGCTCCAACAACGAGCGGGCGGAACACGAGCTGTTCGACGATAATGCCGCGTGGGACTCGTCGGGCATGCACGACTACAGGCAGAAAGCGCGGGCGCAATTGGGCACGGTTGGTTCGGGCAACCACTATGTCGACTTGATGTATGACGAAGCGGGCCAAGTATGGATTGGCGTGCACTTCGGTTCGCGCGGCCTCGGTCACACCAGCGCAACGCGGTATCTCAAGGCGGCCGGTGGAAAGGACGGCATGCATGTGCCGCCAGCGGTGGTCAACGAGGAATCCGAAATCGGCGCGCGCTACATCGCGGCCATGGAACTCGCGGGCCGCTACGCGTATGCCGGTCGCGAGTGGGTAGTCGAGCGCGTGCGCAACATTGTTGGTGGATCAGTACTCGACAGCGTGCACAATCACCACAACTATGCGTGGCGCGAACATCATTTCGGCAAGGACGTTTGGGTCGTACGGAAAGGTGCAACTCCGGCCTTCCCGGGGCAGCGTGGCTTCGTGGGTGGCAGCATGGGTGACGACGCCGTCATCGTGGAAGGTGTGGATGGTGGCCAGTCGGTTGGTGCGCTCAACTCCACCATTCACGGCGCGGGCCGGCTGTTTGGCCGGATGGAAGCCAGGCGTCGCTTCAAACGTTCCGAAATGGACGCGTGGCTCACAGAACGGGGTGTCACGCTGCGGGGGGCCGATCTCGACGAATCGCCAATGGCGTATCGGCGTTTGCCCGAGGTGCTCGCACACCATGAAGGTTCGGTAAAAGTGCTACACACATTGCGTCCGTTCGCGGTCGCAATGGCCGGAGAAGGCGAGCTTGATCCGTTCAAGGATTAGGTAGTCCGCTACGCGGCTCGCTCAGGATTCGACAATTCTGAGCGGGCCGTTATCTTCGGTGCATGACCACTTCCGACAGCACCGAACAAGGCACCGTCACGTCATCCGTCGCCGACGGCATTGGTGTGTTGACGTTTCGCCATCCCAAGGGCAACTCCCTTCCCGCAAGTTTGCTTGCACAACTCGCGGCCGAGGTTGATGTACTCAGCGCGAATCCCGACGTGCGTGTTATCACATTGCAAAGCGACGGCACGGGCGCATTTTGTGCGGGCGCATCGTTTGATGAGCTAACGCGTATTGCCGACGCGGATGCGGGTCAAACGTTTTTCAGCGGGTTTGGGCGCGTCATTCTCGCGATGATTCGTTCTCCAAAATTTATTGTCACTGGTGTACAGGGTCGCGCAGCGGGTGGCGCGGTCGGGCTCATCGCCGCCTCCGACTACAGTTTCGCCGTGCGCACCGCTTCGGCAAAGCTCAGCGAGTTGGCAGTGGGCCTGGGACCGTTTGTTGTTGGCCCCGTTATTGAAAAGAAGATTGGTCTCGCCGCATTTAGCGGCATGGCAGTTGACGCCGATTGGCGGGATGCCGAGTGGTGTGAGCGGCATGGGTTGTACACGCAGCTATCCGATTCCGCCGAGAACATGCGCGCTGCGGTGACCAGGCTTGCCACAACGCTTGCGGCGTCAAATCCGGAAGCAATGGCCGAACTAAAACGCGTGTTCTGGGAAGGCACCGAGCAGTGGGATGCCCTGCTCTCTGCGCGGGCGCGCATCAGTGGCACGATGGTGTTGTCCGACTTTACTGCAACAGCGATCGGCGCGTTCAGAGCACGCTGACGCTGCAGCAAACAGAGTTCGCGCGCTAACGTTGGTGTTGAGGAGGCTTCGCCGAGAAATCGATGAAGCCTTTTTCAACATCGGTGCCTTCGAGCCGCACTCGCACGTGTTCGCCTACGTCGAGGCCTGCTTCTCCGCTCACGACGCGACCTTCCACCGGTGGCCTTGAGACACGCACGAACGTGCCGTTCGACGTGACACCGGTAACAACCGCATCAAACTCTTCGCCTTCGCGATGCACCAGTGATGCGGCGGCCGCCTGCTTGCGAACGATGCGTTCCACTTTACGCGCGGCGTTTTCGCGCTCGGTGCAATGTTCCGCAATCGCAGCGAGTTCCGTCACCGAATACGGTGCCGGTTGCTTGAGCAACACGGCTTTGAGCAGGCGTTGCGTCACCAAATCGACGTACCGACGATTGGGCGCCGTTGAGTGGGTGTAGTACTGCGTCGCCAAACCAAAATGTCCGATATCAGGCTGCGAGGGCTCGTGCAGCACGTAGAGCCCCGGCCCTAACAACTTCACGACGGAGAGGGACAGTTCGATAAAGCGATCCGGATTGGCGATCTGTTGCGAAGTCAGAAAGGTTGCCAACGCCGGAGCGTCTGGCTCGGCCGGCAGTGACACGCCAACTTCTGCGGCCAGGGCCACAATGCGGTTCCAACGCTCCGGCTCCTTCACGACTCGACGAATAGACGGCGAATTGTGTTCATCCAGGAACTGCGCCATCACAACATTGGCCGACACCATGAAATCTTCGATCAACCTGTTCGCACGCGTTTTGCGAACGAGTTCAATGTCGATGGATCCGTCCGCGTGCAGAATCGGTTGGGCTTCGATGGTTTCAAAACTGAGTGAACCGCGACGCAGGCGATCGGCCCGCAGGCGTTTTGCCGCTTCATCCTGCAGCCGCACTTGTTCCTGAATGATGTCAGTGGCAAATGGTGGAAGTGTTCCCTTCCCGTCCAGCCACGCGCCCACGTTGCCGTAAGCGAGCTTGGCGTGGTTGCGCGCGAACGCAAGATAGATATTGTGCGATCGCAACTCGCCATCAGTTGCGACCACAAATTCAATCACAACCGCCAATCGATCGGCGTCCTGCTTGAGCGACGTCAAATCGGTCGACATCCGCTCGGGCAACATCGCGAACGTCTCGACGCCAGTGTACACCGACGAGGCGTTCGCCGCCGCGTGTTGGTCGATCGCTGATCCTTTCGCCACACTCTCCGCGACATCTGCAATAGCAACGCGCACCCGAATGTCGCCATTGGGAAGTTGGGCCACCACCTCGAGCTGATCGAGATCGACCGTCGAGTCGTTGTCGATGGACGACCATGGCAACGTCCGCTGATCAAGCACATCGGGTCGAGACGCGATCGTGGGCGCCGCCGCTTGCTGCACCTCGCGAACTGCCGCGTCCGGAAAGTTTGGGGCGAAACCATAGGTCAGCATCGCGGCATGAGCGGCCGCGCGCACGTTGAATCGTTCGGTCATGAGTGTGATTGTCTAGAGCAGTAACGTTTCAACGCGATGGCCGTGCACGACATGCTGCTCGATCGACCATTCGAACACCGTAAATCGACCATCCTGCGACGCCACGAGCGCCACCGCATCACGTTGGTCGTGCACAAACTGAGCCGCCGACAAGTGTCGCGTTCCACCAATTTGCGCCGCGTTCAGCAACCGTGGTTCGCGTCCCTCAATGGGTTCCGTGATCAGCACCCGCGCAATCTGTTCGGCGTGTTCATGCCGCACGATCTTCGCACCAAACGCGAGAACTTCGTAATTGGACGTCACCACCGTGGCGCCATCGACTGCTGTCAACCCACCCACGTGCTCCACCGCGAGTCGCACGGACTCATCCCACGCCCGCCCCGATCGTTCCTTCACCGTTTGTCGTAGCGTGTCGGCGAGCGTGGTGTACGCTGGACGCACCTCGTACGCCATCGGTTGCGCCATCGACGAACTCCAATCGGAGTCTCCGGGCACAATCAACAAAATTCCACCGCGACGGTGTGCGCGCATTGATACCGCGAGCTGCACCAGCACGCTGCCCGAGCCGCGTTGCGATGTGCGCGACTGATAGCCCAGCAGAAACGACACCAGCTGCGGACAATTGCCGGGCGCCGCCACACTTTCATCCACCATCTTCACTTCATCGCCATCAAGGACGGCCATGTTCACGTACTTGACGGTGTCATCGAGGTGACGATGTTTGAAAACCAGCACGCCCGGTGCCGTCACCTCCACAACTGCGCAGAACGGCGGAATGACGCGCGTCGTTCCCCACATGTGAAGGTTGCCGTTCACGGGCCAGACGCCCAGATGAATTCCGGGACGTTCAACCGCGGGCGCAAGACGCGCCAGAGCGGCCGACGACAATTCGATGGAACGGCTGAACAACAGCGGCTTGTCGCAATCACTGGGGGCCGCGAGCGCCAACGAGATGCGTGGCAGGTATCCTTCTTCGTGGCGAAGGCTTGCCCAGAACGCGCTGTCAATGACATGTTCGAGATCACCAACCGCCGGCACGGTCGCGAGACTGTGCAGTCCACCCGCATGCGCTTTGGCCATCTGCCGCGCCAAATGTGATGCAACTCGTTCAGCGATTTGTTGTGCGGCAGGTAGACGCGATGCGCTCATGCTGAAAGATACTCCGGAACATGCAGCAGCGGGCGCGGTATGACGGAAAGCTTGTTCCACAACGTCATCACCAGGGAATTCCCATGCCGCTTACCCAGCAACAATTCGAACACCTCGAGAAACGCCTTCACGAAGAGAGGGCGCGAGTGCAGCACGATCTCGCCGACTTCTCGCAACCCGAGGCGGACGACGATATGCGCGATCGCAACGGCGACTTGTCCGGATACCCAACGCACCCGGCCGATCTCGGGACCGACGCCAATACGGAAGAAGTGGACGCCACCATTGCCACGCGTCAAACCGCCGAATTGGTGCTGATTGACGAAGCGCTCGATCGCATGACGCGCACGCCGGAGCTGTACGGCATTTGCGAAAACACCGGCGAAGAAATTCCCTTCGAGCGCCTGGATATCATTCCGTGGGCGAAAACAGTGGTCGATTCACCACCCAACTGATTGCAGAGTTGTTCGAACCAACGCCGGACTCCCAGGAGTTCGGCGTTGTTTGTTGTGCCGCTCAATATACTGCGCGACCGTTTGGGCTTGCACCGCTCATGGCGTTCGGAGCGTCAGGTAGCGGCTTTGCACGAGCTGGCGATAGGAGACGTAGCCCGGTGCTTCCTTGATGAACACGTCAACCTTTTGCAGCAACTGCGTACTGTAGTAACCCGCAACGTTTTCGGCGTGATTGCCGCCGCCAAAGTAACTCCGAATAATCACGCTGTTGGCATCGCGCGGAAGCGCCGCGATCGAGCGCACATACGTGGGGAATTTACCGTCGCGCATCACGTAGTCCTCGGCATTCGAAGCGTAGAATGCCGAGAGCTTGTCGCCTCGTTGTTTCATGTAGGTGCCAATGGCCGCGAGCGCGCGCGGTCCACCCAAATCACCCACCACGGGCACGAGCAAGTTCTTGCGTTGCAAATCCCTGACCACTCGAAAATCTGTCTCGCGTGCGAGATAACTGGCTTGCCTGCCTTCGCGATCTTTCTCCAGCACCAATTGGCGAAGCGTCGGATAATACGGTTGCGGCGCGCGACCAGCGGATGTAAAACGCAGCGACAATCCGGCGTTGATAAACTCCTGATGGAAACGTTCGATCGTGGCGAAATCTGCTGCTGGCAGCGTGACACCAATGGTTCGTACTTCGTTCATCACGAGTGCGCGCGCCGCTGCCGCCGTGGCCGGTGTTGAAGGCGTCGAATCCAGGTACGCGACAATGTCGTCAATCGAACGCGCACTCCACGACTCGACATTCGCCGGCGCACGTTTACCCAACCATAGCGCCAGATACTCTACCCGGTTGCGTGCCTTCGCGAACAGTGCCTTGAACATGAGGTGCTGCAACATGTTGTCGCGCCGAATGTCAATCAGAAATGCGATGCGCGGTTTGATGCGCGCGATGTACGAAAAGTTCTGATCGGGCCCGACACCGATGTACGCGCCGCCGCGCACGCCGTAGTGCTCCAGCCCACCGATCACGTGCAAGTAACTGCTCTCATTCGAAATGAGATTGTCGGTATCGAAATACCCCCCAGGTTCGGACAGCTTCGTGATCAGCGCGCCAAAATCGCGGAGGCTGTCGTCTTGAGACGCCGCCACTGCGGCCGTGGACGGCGTCGACGGCGTTGCGACGCCCTGCGCCCCGAGAGTCAATGGCGTGCCAGCCAGCGCCATCCACCCCAGCGCGCTTGACACCAGCGCCATTTGTAACCGAACGTATGACCTGTCTGGCTGGCCCACTTTGTCTCCGCTCACGGTCTGCCTGCTCCCGAAGATCTCGGCCCCGAAACATAGGTCGCGTCCCGTACGTCCGACAACGCACCATCGCACCGCTTTTTTCACGGCCCTGCCCTCGACTTGCCATGCTTGATTTTCGCTACGTCTTTCGCAGCCTCTCCCACGCCCGCGGCTTCGCCATCGCCGTTGTCCTCACGCTGGGACTCGGCATCGGCGCCAACACCGCCATTTTCAGCGTGGTACGCGGCGTAATGTTGCGACCGCTGCCGCACCGTGATGGCAACCGCTTGATGTATCTGCGGCAGTCCATGAACGGCCCGGGCGGTGAGAATATCGCGTTCTCCGTACCCGAAATCCGAGACTTTCGCGACGCGTCCAAAACTCTGGCGGGTATCGCCGAGTATTCACCGGTCACGTTAAGCCTTGTTGGTGAAAGTGATGCCGTGCGCATCGATGTTGGACTGGTAACCGGTAACTACTTCAACGTCATGGGCCTGTCGCCAATCCTGGGCCGTGCGTTCACCGCGACCGACGACGGCGCTGGCGCAGCACCCGTGATCATGCTCACCAACGAGTACTGGCACAAACGATTTGGTGGCGACAGCGCGGTTGTCGGCACGTCAATTCGTATTGGCGGACGCGCGGCGATGGTTGTTGGCGTGTTGCAGCAGGCGCCGTACTTTCCGGGGCGTATCGACGGCGTGATGAACATGTCGATCAGTGAACATCACGTCAGTGCAACGATGGTGACAGGTCGCACGCATCGCATGACCGAGATGATTGCGCGACTCGCGCCCGGAGCAACGGTCGAACAAGCGAGGGCTGAAGTGAACTCGATCACCAGCAAGGCACACGGTGATCATCCGGAGGCCTACGATGCGGCCGCCGGATACAAAGTTACGCTCACGCCGTTTCAGGAAATCCTGGGTCAGAAGGCGAAAACTACGTTGTGGCTGCTGATGGGCGCCGCGGCATTTGTGTTGATCATTGCGTGCGCGAACGTCACGAACCTCACGCTGATGCGTTCGGTGCGTCGTGAACATGAACTGGTCGTGCGCGCAGCGTTGGGTGCGGGAACGGGCCGCCTGCGTCAACTGTTGTTGGCGGAGAACCTTGTGCTGGCGTCGATGGGTGGTGGGTTGGGATTGCTGATGGGTTTTGGCGGGGTGCGAATGCTCGTCGCGTTTGCCGAGCGCTACAGCCCGCGCGCAAACGAAATTCGCGTCGATGGAATGGTCCTGGCGTTCACGCTCGGATTAGCATTGATCGTGGCGATACTTCTGTCATTTGCGCCACGGTTGGCTAACGAAAAATCGTTGAGCGTATCGCTCGCCGCCGGCACCAAACGCACCACCAGTTCATCACGCCGCCAACGACTGCAACAGGGATTGGTGGTTGCACAAGTGGCGGTGTCCGTGGTGTTGTTGACCGGTGCCGGATTGCTCACGCGCACGATGCAACGGCTCTCCGAAGTTGACACCGGATTGAAAGCCGAAAACGTATTGACGATGGAAGTGCCCCGCGACTTCACCGGCGGCGACAACTCCAAAGCGATTTCGGAATATCAGCGCATGCGGGACGAGCTTGCACAATTACCAGGTGTGACCATGGTCGGCCTGGGCTCAACCATGCCTCTGCGCGCGTCGGGCATCATGCTCGAGGTAAAGGCCGAAGGACGCCCGATTATTCCGGGTGAGCCAACTCCGCAATCCGAATATCGCACAGCCAGTCCCGAATACTTCAAGGCTGCCGGAATTCCGTTGCTGAAAGGCAAAGATTTTTCCGCGGGCGATGATGCGAAAGCCGCGCTTGTTGTCATCCTCAACCAGACGCTGGCCGACAAACTTTTCCCCGGCATCGATCCCATCGGACGACGCATTGCGTGGACCGGCGAAGTGCTCAAGTTCACCGGCATTTCCGGCGATTGGCGCACGGTTGTTGGTGTGGTGGGCAACACCAAGGACGGGGGCCTCGACGCCGCACCAATGCCGGCGGTATTCCTGCCGTTCGCGCAGGGCGATTTTCCATCTGGCGGATTCATCATCCGGTCGAGTCGCGACGCGGCATCATTTGCCCCGGGGGCTACGCGCGTTGTACGTGGGGTCGCACCACAACAACCGATCGAAAACGTACTGACGGTCAATCAGATTCGCGACGAGAGTGTCGCGCCTCGTCGCCTGAATGCGCTGCTGGTCGCATCGTTTGGTGTTCTCGCACTGATCGTCGCGGCCATCGGTATTGCGGCGGTATTGGCGTTCTCCGTGAGTGCGCGCACCAACGAGATTGGTATCCGCATGAGCCTGGGTGCAGACTCATCACGCGTGCAGCGCATGGTGTTGTCCGAAGGCGGCCTGCTGGTTGGGATCGGCCTGACGATCGGTGTAGTCGGCTCGTTGCTACTCACGCGCCTCATGCAAGGCATGTTGTTCGGCGTCTCTCCCAACGACCCCACCACACTCGGCGGCGTCGCACTGGTGATGGCGGTAGTCGGTATCATCGCCTGCTGGATCCCCGCGTTGCGTGCGGCGCGGATCGATCCAGGCATTGCGCTGCGAGCGCAGTAGGCGACAAGACTACGGCTTTCCCACATACGCGGCACCGAGTCACGGGTATCACGCCTCAAACGTTGTGGAGCTTCCGGAACTCATCTTCGGCTTCGAGCACGGCGCGGCCAGCATCCGTCTTGATGACTGGTGCGAAATCTTCAGACGAAAAAACTTGCCGAATCTCGAGATATCCCTCCTTGAACGGCGCGCGCTTGAAACGTTCCTTGACTTCCTCCAGTGACTTCGCCTGCACCAACCAGAATCCAGCGATCAACTCCTTCGACTCGGTGAACGGACCATCGACGACTCTGGCCTTGGAACTGGAGAAGTCAATGCGCGCACCCCTTGAGGTGGGATGTAATCCCTCGCCCGACAGCATCACACCCGCGTTGATCAATTCCTGATTGAACTCGTTCATCTCAATAAGCTCGGCTTCCGTTGGCAACGTGCCGGCTTCACTGTCTTTGTTTGCCGGTACCAGGACCATGAAACGCATCGTCATCTCTCCGTTGCAGTTGTGAGCTCCGCGTCGCAGCCGTGTGCCGCTCTCTGACAGGTCTCGGCAAATACGTCGAACAAGTTAGTCGGCGATCGACCTCGTCTCGACACGAGCGATCGATTGACAGAATACTGTCAATGCTTCACGATGTCGACTTTGATGTTACGCCACTTGCCTTGATTGAAGCGCACCACACTGAGGACACAGCGCGTTACGTGGCCAACAAGAATCGCGACCCAGATATCAATGGGATCGAGGTGTCCGGTTGCCTTGATCACCGAGCAGATGCCCAGCGGCACCGCAACCTGCGAAATGATCGAAATGTAGAGTGGGCTCTTGGTATCGCCCGTTCCCTGCAGACCACCAGTGTAGGTAAGGGCGACCGTGATGAACAATCCCGACACGCTCAGAACACGCAGGAGCTGCGTACCGATCGCCACGACATCTGGTTCATTCAGGCCAAAAATACCGAGCAACTGCTCCGGCAGGAAGAAAAAGAACAGCCCCAAAAACGCTGCACCAACCAGTCCAATGCGCGCCGCCACATGAACGGCGGCTTCCGCGCGTTCGGGCTGCTTCGCGCCAAGATTTTGCCCGGCCACCGCTGCAGCAGCGCCCATCAATCCGGTTGCGGTCCACGTCACAAACGAAAACAATTGCGCGTACGAAACGGCAAATGCGGCCTGTGAAGCAGCACTCTGCGCGAGCGACCCGATAAACGACAACATCAACACGCCGCCAACATTCATCGCAATGCCCTGAATGCCTGTTGGTAATCCAAACTTGAACAACGAACGAATGATCGCCCAATCGGGCGCGTACCCTTGACCACGCGGAAACGAAACCACCCATCCGCCGCGCCAAAGTTTCCATAGCGCCCACGAAGAAACGGTGGTTGCCGCGATACACGTTCCCATCGCGGCGCCGGCCGTACCAAACGCGGGGATCGGCCCCATTCCACCAATCAGCACCACGTTGAGTGCGATGTTGAGCACTGTCATCGTGATGCCAATCTTCATCGGCGTTTTCGCATCACCGGCGGCGCGCAGTGCACCGCCCAACATAAAGAACACCAGATTGCCCGCGCTGAACACGAACATGATGCGCAAGAACGGCAGCGCCTGTTCTTTGACCGCGGGTGCGGCATTCACAAAGTCCAACAGCGCCGGCGCCGAGAAGTATCCAACGGGGGCGAGAATAAACACCGACATGCCAATCGCGGTCAGGAACGCCTGATACACAACGCGATCAACCTTTTCTTCTTCACCCGCGCCAACGAAGCGCGCGATGAGTACACCCATTCCGCCAAACACGGATGCGATGAAAACCACGACCACGAGGAAGATCTGCCACGCCACACCGATCGCCGCATTACCGTTGGCATGCACCACGCGACCCACCATCACGTGATCGACAATCCCCTGCATGCCGCCGATGAGATTGGTCAACATCGTCGGCAACGCCAGCTTCCATACGGCGTTTTTGAGGGGACCCTCGATGATCGATCGATCGTAACGTCGCGTGCTGCGGGTGGTGGTGCCGGGTGTAGCCGAGGGGTCGATGGCGGGCGCAATCGCAGGTTTGGGCCCGGATGCGGTGGCGTCGCTCAAGAGAGTTGGCTGAACAAAGGGAGGGGGAAGCGCAGGGGTCCGGGAAACCTACATAGGAGGGACTGCCGCTCCGAGCTTTTCAGTCCCGCCCGCCGCCGACACCTTCTTGGCCTCGAACGCCTCCTGCACCTGCCCCGCGAAATCCACGGTCCCCTTCATGACCGTTCCGCCCGTGACCTTCGCCGAAATAGTCACGGCCAGTTCGTTGTCGCCATATTTGATGGCGTAGCTGAAACGAACGGAGTCGCCTTTCACCGTGCCGCTGAGCGGAGAGTCGCCCGTCGAACGCTTCACGGTGCCGGTCAGTTTCTCGCCATCGACCTTGAGCGCCAGCTTGAAAGCAATGGGGCCACCCGGCGAGTTGTAGTTGGCGTCCCAGTCGCCGGCGATGCTCTGCGCGGCCGCAGAGGAAATGGCGGTGGCGCTCATGATGGCTGCGGCTACAACAGCGTACCTAAATCGCATTGCTTTACTCCGGAGGTTGGGCGAACGGTGATACTACAATTCTAGCCGGGATGTGTAGGGTCACGCATCCGTATTTGTGCTGAGCCTGCATAAAAAACGTCGAACCGGATGAGGCGGATTTAGCGTATTCACGGCAGTAAACAGCCTTTAAGCGGATGAAGCGGATTTAGCGGATTAATCGGAGACATCGCGCCGCCGCCAACAGCGGCCCTCCGCTTCAAATCGAGCTCCATGAATTTTCGCTGTTAAAAAATGCGCGGATCACGGAATGCGCCGAGACCCAGCGCCGTTTCAAAAAACCAGGAAAGCCTCGCCCGTGCATTGAAGGTCGCCCCTGGTTACGAGCCGAAGTATCCGGTTAATCCGCCAAATCCGCTTCATCCGTTTCAACGCTGTTGCTGTTAACGAGCTCCAAATTCTGCCCAATCCGCTTCCACGCTGTTGCTGTTAGCGGGCTCCGAAATCCGTCCAATCCGCTTCCACGCTGTTGCTGTTAACGGACGACGAATTCCGCCCAATCCGCGTCCACGCGGTCGTCGGTCACGGCCCCCGCGTGAACCACCGCAACCCCCCACCCAGCGTACCCACCAACAACTCCAGGCGCCCGGTGCCAAACAAATCGCCGGTCGCCGGAATCGCATCGGGATAACTGCGCAGGTTGAACGTAGCATCACGCTCAAACCGAATTTCGCCCGCGGCACCAACGCCGCGCCACAACTGCAGGTCGCCTTCGCCGGTACCTATCAACATGTCCAACTTTCCGTCGCCGTCAAAATCAACCAACGTTGGCGCACTGCGACGAGGCACTTTGATGTTCTGAAAATTGTCGCTCACGAGCTCAAACTTTGGCGATGTTTTGGTGCCAGTGTTTTTATACAGATTGAGCGTGCCCGACGCCTCACCAATGATCAAATCGAGCGTGCCGTCACCGTTGAGATCACCAAACGCCGGAATACTATTGGTGCCGCGGGTGATCGTGACCAGCGCGGTATCCACCATCTTCCACGACGGCGATGTTGGGGTGCCGATGTTGCGATACCACTGCAACCGATCACGCCACGTACCCACAATCATGTCGATCAAACCATCGCCATCAATGTCGGCCATGGCCGGCGCGTAATTGTAATCGCCATTCACGGGCAAACCACCGCGTTCGCGAAATGCCGGCGCTGTTTTCGTTCCGACATTCGCAAACCATGACACGGTTCCGGTCTTGCCATCCCTGGGCGAGACCTTGCTGCCCACAATGAGATCCAACAATCCATCCCCATTTACATCTGCCAGCGCCGGTGCCGATTCGGCACCAACGTCAATCGTGGGAACAAGACGACGCGAGACAATGTTCCACGTCTCCCTCGGGCGCTGCTGCACCAGATAGAGGTTGTCGATCGAGGTCCGGCTCGGTTCATACGCGCCACCGATCACGCCCACGACCAGGTCAACAATGCCGTCGCCATCTGCATCACCAAACGTTGGCGCATTGTACCCCGACGACAACACCGGCTTCTCGGCAGGAAACCGCGTGGGTGTTCCGGTGAGATTGGGTTGTGCGCAGGTTCCGCTATTCTCGAAACGCAGCAACCCCTGCTCAAAAAAGTCGCCCCAGAAGAGATCGAGAATACCACGACCGTTGATGTCCGCAAAGGTCAGCGTGTTCGCGCCGTGACGACGCGTTGATGCGACGGTCGCGAACGGAGGGTCTCCTTCAAACATCGCCGCATCAAACGTGTGCGCCGAAAACAACATCGTGTCCGCGCGCGTCAGCGTGCCACCGGTCGCCTCGGGACCCAGCACCTCAATGCCCTGCCACGCCTGCTCCAGCAATCGAAAGCGCGGCGAGCCGTCGGGACTTTGACCGTCCTGCTCATAGCGGTCAACCACGCCTTGCACCTGACCGACAAACAGGTCGAGTTTTCCGTTGCAATCGATATCGACCGCATTCAATATGTTCTGCCGGTCCGCCACAATCGCCTGACCGTCCGCGTTGCGAATGGTGTCGCCCAGCGGAACAAACTTCGGCTGCGTGCGCGTACCCGCGTTGTGCCACACGCGGATGTAACCGGTCAGCATCTCGCCAAACAAATCGGGCAACTTGTCGCCGTCGATATCAACAAATCGGTACCACTCGCCAACATTGAGGTCCTGAAACTTGTCGGTGCGCCACACCCACTCGTTGTTGACGCGCTCAAACATCATGAGTTCGCCCGAACGCTCCTGCACAAACAACTCGGCATTTCCGTCACCGTTGATATCAATCAACTGCGGACGCGGCACGTCAAATCCGCCAAGAAATGGCGCGTTCATCAAACGACCAGTACTGTCGCTTACCGGAAGGCCGGCCACACGCGCCGAATAATTCCACGCGATGTTGTGCGTAACACTCCGTAAGTGTACGTCTGTGATCCGCGGGTTAGCACGCGTCGCAGCAGCAGCAGCAGCCCCAGCCCCAGCCCCAGCCCCAGTCGCAAAAGACGTTGGCGTCACTGGCTGCTGCGCCGACAACAAAATGGCCGCCGCACCAATACCAAGCGCGGCGACCAGATACCTCGCGCGCCTGGCTGCGCGCATTTTCACATGTCTCATCGTGCTCCGGCAGCGCCCATTCCCGAGGGAGTGATGCCGAGTGGGAGTTCTTTTTCGACTTTGCCAGTGGCGATGTTGATGACGGACAACCAACCCGTGGCCTTGGCTGCGGGCATTCCCGCCATCCCGGGCATGTTGTCGTGCGCACTCGCGCCCGGTTTCACCCCACCGATGTTTTGATTCACGACAAAGAGATACTTGCCGTCGGCGCGCATGATCATGTCATACGGTTGCGCCATGTGCCCCGAAAAGCTGCGCAGAATTTTTCCCGTGGCGAGTTCAATTTCGACAACCGCACTGTCCGCGAACTGCGAGAAATACACGTGTTTCCCGTCCTTCGAAAAAACCGGGTCCCACGGTTTGCCCTTCACTGCAAACTCCGCGACCGGCACGTATGGTGGGGCTTTCGTGATGTCAAATACCATCACCGTGTTTGACAGTTCGCCACCAACGATCAAGCGTGTTCCATCGGGACTGACGGTGAATTGCACCATCGATCGCGTCACACCCGGCAGTGTCGTCAACGTAACCTGCCCCGACGCGAGGTTGAGCGACGCAAAACGATTTTCTGCCAACGATGCTACGTGCACCCACTGGCCATCTTTTGTGGCGGCGAGCGCGTGCGGACGCGGAATTTGAATTTCCTGTTCTTCCACCATAGTGAACGATGATCGTTTGATCACGCCCAGCGATTTGGGGGGATTCACCGCCGTCATTGAACGACCCACGTACAGCGAGTCGTGCACGGGATCAAGCGCCAGCAATCCCGGTGTCTCCATTGGCACTTTGCCCAGGAGCCTGTTCTGGCGATCGAACTTCAGCACTTGCCCGTCGCCAATCAAAGTGGCGTACCAGTACGCGCCATCTTTTTCGACGACGGTGTGATGCGGTTTGGAATTTGGCGTAAAGCCAAGCGTGGTAAGATCAATCACCGTGTCGACCGTCAGTTTGTTCTGGTCAATGACAGTGATTGATGATCCCCCCTGATTCGTGACGTACAACTTCGCGCCGCTGCCCGCGCTTTTTTGCGCGAAGGCCACATCGCCCAGGACGGTGGTGGCCACTACGGCCACCAACGCAACCGTGTGCGCGATGCGGCGCTGCCAAACCGGCTGCATCGCGCGACGACTCTGATTACGGGACAATCTTGCGTGGTGCGTCGCGCACCATGAACAGGCCTTCACCAATGCTCATGACTCCGATGGCACCGTTCTTGAAGAACGGATAGTTGTTCCATGATCCCTGGAAGCCCGCGGTGTTTTCGCCGGGGTTCGTGTCCATGTACCCAATTTCTTTCGGGTTGAGGGGATCAGACACATCGAGAATGCGAAGTCCCGCCTTGTAGTTCGACTGGTACATGCGATCGCCCTTGATGTACAAGTTGTGATCGCTCGCATGTGTCGGTCCGATGTATTCGCGTTTCATGACCGGCTGTTCCAGATCGGCCACGTCAAAAATCATCGTGCGCGTGCCTTCAGCCGACCGGCCGATGTTGCCCGTTTCGTCGGTTTCGTCGTTCATGAAGAAGTAGCGCTGGTCTTCCGTGAACCAACCCTGGTGTGTGTACCCCGGCGTTGGATAATCGGCGTGCGACAACACCTTCACGTTTTTCTTGTCGGTGACGTCCTGAATGGAAACCGTCGTTTCGTTGGAACCCATGCAAATTTCGTGGCCCGTGTACCGTTTGTCCGGACCCTTGTACATCACGCACAGAATGTCGTGCGTGTAGCCTGTTTTGGCGCGCCCCGTACCGACGTCGGCAAAGCAACCAGCAAATTCCGGCTTGAGTGGGTTCTTCATGTTGATCATGAGTGAACCGCCGCTGCAGCGCTCTCCACCTGATGCCGTGCCAACTGCGTACGCATACCCACTGGCTTCGTTCACGGCGATGTCGTGAATGCTGCCGGCGTCAAAGTGCGCGTCTTCCGTCCAACGTTTGGGCGTAGTGACATTACGCAACTTCGTGAGATCGAAAATCTGAATGCCGTGGTGATCGCCCGATCCATCGGATACCACCAGCGCGTAATTCTTGTACGTCTTGATTTCGCGCCAGCTCGACATGTTCGCACCCTTCGTGCGCGGCAGATCGCCCAGATATTTCGGATTGACAGGATCCGTCACGTCAACAAACGCGAGCGCATCGGTACGACCCACGAGCGCGATGTCGTGCCCAGTGACCGGATCGGTCCATCCCCAGCTACCGCTCAACGACACGCCGCGCTTGCCACCAATCGCGGAAATCGGCAAGTACGACAGCAGCGCCGTGCTGCCGCATTCGAAGTCACCAACTTTTCCGTCGTCGCCACACTTCACTTCTTTGCCCGTGACCTTCGCATAACGTGCTGGCAGCGGCGGCATACTCAGGCTCTTGAGCGACCAGTCACTGGTGGCCGTCTTTGACATGAACGCAACTGTACCACCACCGCCACCATCGCCCGGCATACCGATAATCGCCTTGTCGCCGCTTACGGCAAACGCAGCTGACCACTGCGCGCCCGTTTCGATTGTATCAACGCCCAATTTTTTCATGCCGCTCCAGCCGCCGTCCTTGTCAGCAACCGCGCGATAAATGCGTCCCGACCCATCACTGCCGGGCGCACCAATCCACAGTTCATTGCCCACGATGCTGAGCGCCGAACCGAAGTTCACATTGCCGAATTCAAACGGCGCGAGCGAACTGGATTGACGCCACGATCCAAACGACGCGCGCTCAAATCCAATCACCACGCCCGTCGTAACACCGGCCGCGCCGCCGCGTCCACCGCCGCCGCCGGCACCACCACGACCACCAGCAATGGGTTGTGCCAGAGCGGTCATGCGTTCAAAAATCGCCGTGCGTTGCGCAGGATCGGTCGCAGTTGTGAGCGCGGCAAACAATGAATCACGCGTCACGTTTGTTGCGGGGACTGCAAAGTTTGTCGCCGGCGCGCCAACAACAACACGGTCGCCCTTCACGGCGACTGCCGCACCGAATTGTGCGTTGGCTGGAATGGTCGCCGGTGCAACTTGTTCGGATTCCTGCATCCACTTTCCGCCTTCAAAACGGAAGATGTAGACCGCGCCTTTGCCTTTGCGCGTCGGTGCACCGACTGCCACGCGATTGCTGTCAATCGCGACAGCGGCACCAAATCGGTCACCCGCCACAAGTCCCTGCGCCGGAAGTGATCCGGCCGCCGACCAGCTGCCGTCTTTCGCACGCGAATACGCGTACACAGTTCCGCCATTCAATTCGCCCGGTGCCCCCACGAGTGCGATATCACCCATCACCGCGATGGCCGAACCAAACTGCGAACCACCGGTCGTTGATCCTTCGAGTGTTCCGGCCGCCGTGTACTTCATGTCGGCGCCACGCTTGAACAGCTGCACCGATCCAATTTCCGTGTCGGGCGGTGGTGGAGCTGGTGGTCCTTGCGGCGCGCCTCGTCCTCCGCCGCCGACACCTCCGCCCGGTCCTCCCCGACCGCCCGCTGGTGCCGCCACCGGCGCCGGACGCACGGCACCGACCATCAAGGTTGCGCCCTCGGCAGCCACGGTCACACCAAAGCCATCGCCGCCCGACGAGTTCGTCGAGGTCAACTCGCCCGCCGCTTTCCATCCAGTGGCGCCGTAACGAAACACGTGCACGATGCCAGCGGGTGCCGCACCACCGCGACCGCCACCGCCCCCACGACCGCCACCGCCGACGCTCGGCTCGCCAACAAAGGCAAACTCACCAGCGATGGCGACTGAGCGTCCAAAAGCCGTGTACGCCTCGGAATTCGCTCGCTCGGTCGAAGAGCGGAATGATGTGGAGTCGGCCGGCGGTGACGCCACGACGGCGGCGCCCAGGCCACCTCCGGCGAGCAACATGGCAAGGGTTTTCGACAGGATCACAGAGTGCCTCTGGCGGGATAGGAAGGAATCGCCCAAACATAACGCTGCCGGAGGGGAGGCGCAGCAGTGTGTTTGCCGAGTCGCGGCTCGCACTTGAGCCGCGCGTATGCTGATCCGGTGTGTAAGCCGCATCGGCGCCTTGCCTCGGGCGAAATTGCGAACGGCTCTTGTGGAGCGCTACTGCGGCGCCGCGTAGCGATGCAAGTGCTGCAGATCGTCGTCGTCCGTGAACGCGAGATACACCGACTTCGCGCCAAATCCAACCACCTTCGTTTTCGGGGGGATCGTCACGCTGAGGATCAGTTTCGCGGCCGAGTCAAACACGTCGTACGTAAGGCCTGGCGCGGTGTGTGGTGTCGTGCGCAACACCCATGCGCGACCCGCGGGGTCAATCGAAAGTGCATTCGCGACAAACGGTGGCTTTCGCGCCGGCCACGTCATGCCTTTGTCATCGTACGTCTCAGCGTTGTAAACCGCTTTGCGTGGTCCGGACGACATCGGCGCCGAAGTAGCACCAGGTTTGTTCTGCACGAGAATGGTGCCGGGCCGCACCTGCTTCTCCAGAAACGCTCATTTCTCGGCCGCGTCAATGGCGATGGGCGAATATTGCACCGTGGGTCCAATCGTTTTTTTGCCGTCGCGCGCAAACCATTCCACGTGGTAGTTATCGAATCGCGCTACCGCAACGCGTCCGTCGCGCGCGACTGCTGCAACATCTTCCGGTGCGAATGGAAGATTCGTGAAATACTTCAACATGCCATTGCCCGTGCTGCTCGCGCCGGAAACCAGACCGCTCGGGCGTACGATGCTGGTGATCGTGTCCGCGTGTTTGGTACGCGGCTCGTATCGAATGAGGTATTGCGGCCCCCCTTCTCCCTTGTTCGTTTGAAAACGTACGGCCAGATAGGTCGCGCCCCGTTCGTCGAGTCCCAGAGTGGACGATGCGACAAACGAGCCCTCATCATCGGTACGCGTTGCCCCGGCCTTGCCATCGGGATTGATGATCATGAATCGTTTGTTCGCAAAGTCGCCCAGTAGCGTAGTGTCATTCAGCAGAGCGTACAAACTTCCGGCCGATTCATATTCGGCCGGCCCCGATCCTTCGCGTCCAATCTTCGTCAGTTTTTGCGTTTTGAAATCGGCGAGTTGTACAAGGTTGTCTCGTCGGTCCGACACGATCACGCGACCGTCGCTGAGTTCACGCACGCTGCTCATGCTGGTGAATGTGTCGTGCAATTCCGCGACCGGTTTGCCCAGCGTGACGGCGCGTGGAGCTTGTGCATCGATTATTGGTGCGGTCAGTGTTTGCGCGATGAGCAGCATTGGCGACGTCAGAACTGCAAAAGCGACCGGGGTCCACATGGATTGCGAAGGCGAGAGGGTGAGAGGGTGAGAGTCACTGCGCGTTACCATTGCATCTCTGTTGTTCGTTCTGTGCGCGTTTCTGCGTCGCATCCCACCGCAGCACCGCCCAACATAGAGTACCTATGTAATCCAACGCAAGACGATGTCACCAAAATTCTGAACTCTGTACCCTGAACCCTGAACCCTGAACCCTGAACCCTGCACCCTGCATTTCTGTATTCTCAATTCTTCCCGTGCGGTTCTCCTTCGCAGGGTTGTGACGGATCGTCCCGCCAAAGCGCGTGGGGCTATCTTGCGCTGTGCTTTCAACGCTGCCCGCATCGTCGCGCTTGACGAGAACACTCACGCTGGACTGGTCAGAGTGATGCACCGACTCGCCTCACTTCAGCACCCCGCGCGTGTGCTCCGTGTGCTCCGTGTGCTCCGTGTGCTCCGTGTGCTCCGTGTGCTCCGTGTGCTCCGTGTGCTCCGTGTGCTCCGTGTGCTCCGTGTGCTGTACAAGGCGCTGCCAACATTCGCGCTCACGTCAATCCTGCAGGCGCAATCGGATGCGTCGACAATTCGTCCGCTGCGCACGACCCCGAGCGAGAAGTTCGCGGTGGACAACGGCAATCGTGACTGGGGGCCGGCGACAATCGCGGGCAACGTGATCGTCGCCGGAGGCCCCTCCGGCCGTGGCGGGCTGCACGCCGTCGACCTGTCGACTGGCAAACTCAAATGGACCTATCGTCCCGCTGACATCAACGGTTCGGTGTCCACGCGACCGGCAATTGTTGGCGATCTCGCTATCGCGGCATTCGGCGCGGCCAATCCGGGCGCCGTTATTGCGGTATCGCTTGCAACCGGCAAAGCAGTGTGGCGTGGTCCTGATGCCGACGCCAAAGCCACAGTCGTTGCGTCAAACGACATGGTGTACGTGCAGGACAAAAACGCCAACTTTATCGCGTTGAATGCGCTGACGGGAAAGGAAATCTGGCGACGGACTTTCTCACGTAAGCATTTCTGCGTGTCTCGGCCAGCGGTGTTTGATGGCGTTGTGTACGTGTCGGGCGGCGTGGACGCGGTGCCCAGCGACGCATCGAAGCCCGAAGGATTTGATCTCCTTGCGCTCGATGCAAAAACCGGACAGGAGCGCTGGCGTCAGCGTGCCGAGGCGGAGTACGGAACCGCTGGCGTCTGCTTGCGCGAACCGGTGATTACCGCCGCGACAATTTACGCTGCTGAAGATCGGCGCTTGTATGCAATTGATCGCGCGTCTGGTCGTGATAAATGGAAGGCGATTGAAACGCGGGGCACGACTGCCGACGGACAGCGTTCCGTCGACGTAGTCGGCCTCGTCGACGCGGGTGCGGTGCTCGTCGGACTGAGCGAGACTGCATTGGTGGCGTACGACCAATCGACTGGGAAGAAAGCGTGGGAGGTACCCGGCACTTTCAGTTTGAGTACGCCAAGCCCTGCGGTCGCGGGGAATGTGCTGTATTTCCAGGGCAGTCCCGCCAGCAAACCGGCCTCGGCGGCGCGCGGCACGCTGTATGCGCTGGATGTCGACACGCGTTCCATTTTGTGGTCGTTCACGCGTGTCACGGCCGAGAAGAACTGGTCGTTTGGAAGCGTGACGCCGGTGCACGATGGCTTGTGGGTGGATTCGTACAAGGCGTTGGTGAAGTTGGTGCCGTAAGCGGCCGGCGCACTGGCCTGTCCAATTCGTGTTTTGCATCAACGTGCACACGCGCTGCGTTGTTGGCCGAACTATTTCGCCGGTTGCGCGTTGCTGACCAATTCGAGTTTGATGATATCGATGACGACGTCGCCGTCGGGGAGTCCGCGTCGTGTCCAATACTGGTTGTCGCTGCGCAACGGCGCGTAATATCCAGGCAATCGTGCAGACGAAGTAAGCGTGCCCGTGTGTGCGTCGAACGATTCAAAAATTGTGTCAACGTAGTTCGTCAGGTCGCCCACTATTTTCGCGGAGGACGTAGTTCCTTCCGCCGTCCGGCGAACATCAGCCGGTGCTTTCCATTTGCGCGACGCAATCACGATCTGGACGAGGATGTTCCCCGTCGTTGAGTCGGTGGTAACGCCATAAATCTGCGCTGGAGTGCTGTCGTTGACGGGATACGTAAACATGCCGTCCTGCTGCAGTACCGGAAACCAATCGACGCGGCGTTCGAATGTGCGCACCAGTTCGAAATTTTTGCTCCACTGTTCGATGGTGTAGCTATTGGCGCGCGCCGCCAACGCGCCGCCGTCGGCGTTGGGCGACAATGAACGGCTCATGACTGGTCCACTGCGGCCTGGCAGTTCGCGGGTGCCCTTGCTGCGATTTCGTGCTGCGCGATTGGCCGACATCGTGTCCGTATTCCACGCGCGCTGCATGCTACCGTCGGCCTTCAGAATATGCAGCGTATTGAACAAGGTATCGGGCTGCATTCCGGCAAAGATTTGACCACCGACGAGCAATTGCGATTGTGGCAGTGGCAGAACGGTCTGGTTTCCGGATAGCGCTTTCACGCTGACGATGCGCACCAACCGGCTGAGTGATGGATCAATCACCGTCATCCGTCGTTGGCTTCCGTCAAACGCATACACGGTGTCGAAGGCGGCAACGTGCAGCGGGTTGATCTGATGAAACTCTCCCGGCCCATTGCCATCGCGCCCAAACGTTCGAATCAGTTTGCCCGCTGCGTCGAGCAACCCCAGCACGTTGCCGCGTCCCGTCACGATGTATTCGCCCCGCGAGTTGCGCACGATATTGGCCAGCAGGTGATCCACATCAAACGCCGCGTTGTCGAGCGTCAGCACTGTGCGTAACACTAGCCGGCACGGCAGCGCACGTTCGTCGCCGCGAATCTGCACCACTGCTGCAGTGTCCGGTGGCGCGGCCGGGTACTCGCACTTCGAGGCAGTACCGGGCTCCGACGTCACGGCTGTTGCAGCGGTGGCCGGACCGTCGCCTTTTTCCGCTGCGCCTTTGCAGCTGAGCAGCGCGAGTGATGCGGCGATGGCCGTCAGTAGCATTCGTGAAGCCGGTATCAATGGTCGCATGAACGAGTATTGGCCATGGGAGGCGAGTGAGAATTCAGAGGGGTGTTTGCCGGACCGACGTGTTCAATACGACGCAGCCGCAATTAATGTGTCGTGGAGTTGGGGGCCAATCAACGTGGCGGTGCAGTTGGTTGTGCCGGTCGAACCGTGTGTGGATTGTAGGGCGCCGAGCGCGGCATGCGTGAATGCAAAACGGGCACCGATTGGGTGCCCGTTGTTCGCGTGGTGCCATCGAGACTTATGACAGAAGAGCGGGAGACGGGGTTCGAACCCGCGACATCCAGCTTGGGAAGCTGGCGCTCTACCAACTGAGCTACTCCCGCGAGGCTTCGTGGTGAAGCGTTGCGCTACAATAACTTAGCTGATGTTTGAACTGGGGCAAATCGGCACAGTTTTGTGACTCGTCCACTCCGACTGGCCCAAAATTGGACGAACGTACTCACGCGATGCCCAATTTCCCGTTTTTTGGCAGTAGCGCTTCTTCCAACGCGCCGAGCGTGTCACGCTTCGAATTGTCGTCGCTGTGAATGTAGGAGTCGAGCGTTGTGGAGCTTGAGGCGTGCCCGAGCATGTCCTGAATATCCTTCGTTCACCCGGAGATCAACGTCGCGCGACTTCGTCCAAAAAGTCACCCACCAAACCAACACCTTCACGGCTCAAATCGTGATGGTGGTTTGTGTTACGAGCTTGGTGATTGGCAGCTACGTTGGCTGAACGTCACCCTATTTCAGTTGGCGAACCTCGCAAATCTGCCTGTGCAAACCTCTTGAAATCGGTGATCGCAATGCTCAGTTCTCTATTTCGCTCGCCAATTCGTGCGGATCGGCGCGGATGATTCAAGTCTGCAAACGCCAGCTCTAACTCATCGAATGCTGCGATAATGGCGATAGTTGACGTCTCGATCGCTTCCGGCAAATACAGAGCAGCGTTGTAATACGCTTGCGATGTCCTTAGGGAAGCGGTCGCGATCTATTCAGCGCGGCCTGCTGCAGATGTGCGCTGCGCGCTGCCTGGCGGCAGAGCTAGGTCCTCTCTCGCGACGGCGGTAGATTCAATAATCGCAGCGAACAGTCTCGAAATTGCATTGTGCCTTTCTGTAGCATACCTAGCGTAGTTTGTCACGCTCATTGTCAGCGCCGCCTGCAGGCGCGCCGCCTCTCTATCCAGCGACTTAGCATGCTCCGTCACACTCTTTTGGACAATCCGATCGGCTATGGCCTTGAAGGCAATAGGAGTTGCAACAACAGCTGCTCCGATAGTCGCCGAGGCGAGGATGTACGGCCATGGCTGAAAAAGCAGTTCGGTTCCGGGGCTCCCCTGCATGCACAATTCTCGAGGGTTGAAGAGAAGAACGTTACGCGTCCGGATCTGCCTGGAGCAACACGGAGACGGCAGGCACTTACCCGCGTTGCCGCCGCCGAGTCGATCGTTCACTCTGCAGCATGCCCAAGAAACGCACTGGCCGCTACGAAGACCATCCGTATGTGATCACGGGCCACAAACCCGTCTTCACCGTTGCCAGGTTCACGCCTGAAGCGTTCGCGGCACAATATTGGGCACTGAGTCCAATCACGTGCCCTGATGACTCTACGGTCATTGTGCGGCACGTGGACGGCGTGCGGCAGCCGATACTGATCGAGGTGCCGCAACGCTTGGTGCATGAGGGGCGGGCGTCGGAGTGACGGGACGCTGACGCGGGTCGGTATGGTGGCGGATGTCTTTTTTGGCACTAGTGCAACGCGTCGCCGCCGCACGCGGCGGAACCGCCGCCATCATTCTTCAATTACCCGACGGAATCATCATCGCCTGCCGGGATGAGTGGCAGGCGATGATGATTGTGGAGTTGTGGAGACTCTGTAACGAAACAGCGCCCGGCACCAGTGATGGCAGGGGCGCTTAGAGATTGCGTATGAGACGGTCATAGTCTGCGTGCGTCCCAATGAAAAACCACACAATCGGGTCTCCCCACAACCCCAAAACACGGTACTGCTTATTAACGCGGGCCGAAACATGGTCGCTGTGATTCACCAAGCGCTTGAAATTAAGCGCCGGGTGCTTTGCGTTCTTCTCAAAGTTTGCGTATGCCTCCCGGGCCGCGTGCTTAATCTGCGGCGGGAGATCCCGGTACAAGTCCCAGAAATCATCTGTGGCAACTGACGCGTATACAATTGCCACTGCCAGTTCAGACTACAGACCGTCGCTACGAAGCTTCCGAAATTTCCCCTGTCTCACCTGCTCGCGGGCGCGCTCTGCCAATACGCTCAGGGCGCCCGGATTGCGTGCATAGGACGCATTCCACGGCTCGTCCTCCCCAGCCACCTCGGCCTCGCTTGGTCCTAAAGGCGCGGTTGTCAGGACGACACCATGTACTACCGAGGCGGCGGAATTCAATGGCGCTCCATGCATTCTGGGGCCTGCCGTTTGGATTGGCGCGTGGCTGATGGTCATTGCACTTATCTCTTTGGTTCAGGAATGCTACGGGAAACTTGTTGCATGAGCCCGAGAATTTTCAGAAATGCCTGTTCAGTCAGGACGATCTTAGCTGCCTCACGAATCACCACTTGATCGAGGACCGCCCCCGCGTTGGCAGCCGACGGCGCTTGCACCTCACCTAGCGTCAAAAAAATCTGGTCGCCTATATAAGCGATACTGGCTTCATTGACATGCGTCTGCAGGATCGATGCGTCACTGCGCCATCTAAGCGCAAGCGGCTGTAACGGCAACGGCGGATCTGATTCGGTCGGCATAGTGTCTGTTAGACGATCCATCGGGGACAGCGTAAGGTCTCCCTGTCACTGAACTTACGCACAAGCGCAATACCCCGCACTCGGCAACAGTTGCCGTCTCCTCACACCCTACGCCTCCGCCCCACCACCCCCACGCACCCGAACCCGAAGGCCATCAGCGCCCAGGTGGCGGGTTCGGGGGTGACGAACACTGCCCCGCTCGGCCCGCCCAAATCCGCCGTGGTGAGCGCAAGCGAGGCGGCGTCGGAGCCGTGGTAGGCAAAACTTACATCGATGGCGATGGCGCCGGTGTACCCCTCGGCGTCGCACGTGCGGCCGTTGTAAGTCAGGAAGCCGCGCCCCGTGGGCAAATCGCACCCGAGTATACCGCCGCCGCCGAACGTTTCATAATGCAACGCGAAGCAGAAGTTGCCGCCGCACCCGAGTTCGGAAAAATAATTTCCGCCCGCAAAAATATCGGCCCCCACGCGAAAATTGGATTGCTGCACCGCGCCATAGCCATAGCTCGGGCCGCCGCCCAGCGTACAACTCGACGCCTTCGCGAGGCATGCCGCTTGCACGCGCGAGGACACGCCGATCACAGACGGCGGGCCAAGGATCGACGGACCGTCCCCGTATCCGCCCTCGTTCCGCATTAAGAGCGTCGTGGAAAAACCGCTGCTAAACGCGCCCGTGAACGTTTGAAAATTGACTTACTGGTACGTCTGCGCCGGCAGCGGCGCCGCAATGACGAGTGATAACGCGAACAGAATTTTGCGCATCGGAATTCCGGACGGTGAGAACAGAATGGCCAATTGGCCCAATGAATGGACGAAATTACACCAAAGCACTGACTAGCGCTCATTCACTGCGGTTTACTTCGTCGCCGGTCTAAACAACAATACGGCCCGAAACCATTGCGTAAGCAGGGTTTACGGGCCGTATTGTGGAACCAAATGAACCGCGGTGAATCAGCATGTTCCAGCTTGGGAAGCTGGCGCTCTACCAACTGAGCTACTCCCGCGAGGCTTCGTGGTGAAGCGTTGCGCTGCAATAACCTACCCTAAGTTTGACGCGGCGCAAATGCACTTTTTTACAAGGGCCCGCGCATCTTCGATCCGTGTAGTGACGAGCCTTGAGACTGGGTACCGCCGGAGAATGCCGTCAGCGCCCGTCAAATCATCGCCAGGAATGGGTCCCACGGCATGTCCGGTTTCAGCCAGGCGCCCCGCTCGTGGGGCTCCAGAATGAACGGCATCCGGTGATGCACGGACGCCATCCATTTCTTCGCGGCACCGTGGCTCCGTGATGGGGACCGGCCTCGTGGCTGTGCGCACGATAGGGAACATGCGCAGCATGTTGCTCGGCCCCCAAGGCGTTGTCGATGTCTTTGCCATGCAGCGTTCCGCAAAGACCAGGCTCGTGATGCATGTGGCGGACTTCGGCGCGGTACAGTGGAGCGCCATCGTTGATTCCAGTTGTTGTCCGGCTGCTGCAGGCGATTCGCGCCAAGCGTCTCGTGGGGCCGGTTGATACACCGCGTCGTGTGTAACTCACAAAGCGCGATAGTTCTCAAAAAATCGGTATTAGCTTCCGTTTGTTCTGCACGGCTCGTGGTGCGTGCGGACGCTCACAACGGAACCAAGGACGCCGGCGATGACCAAACGCTCCTCCAAGCCCGTCGCCGCAAAGAATCGCGGGCTGGAAAAATGTCCGACCGGCATCAAAGGCTTTGATGAAATTACCGAGGGTGGAATTCCACGAAACCGGATCACGCTACTCAGCGGAGGCACTGGGACCGGGAAGACATTGCTCGGCATCGATTTTCTGATTAGCGGCGTGACCAAGTACGACGAGACAGGCGTCTTCATGTCCTTCGAAGAAAACGGCGATGAACTGTTCGAGGATGTCGGTTCGCTCAACTTCGATTTACAAAGTCTCGTCACCGATAAGCAGATTCAGCTCGAATATGTCGTGTTGGAGCGGCGCGACGTGCAGGCTGACGGTGAGTTCAATCTGGAAGGGATCTTCGTGCGACTCGAGTTGGCCATTGACTCCATCGGTGCCAAACGCGTCGTACTTGATTCCATTGATTCACTGTTTGCCGGCGTAACCGATGTCGGGATACTCCGCCTCGAAATCAAGCGACTCTTTCGATGGCTCAAGAACAAAAAGGTGACCACCATCATTACCGGCGAAACCACGCAGGGTACGTACACCCGGCATGGATTGGAAGCGTACATCTCCGATTGCATCATCTTCGTGGACAATCGGGTGCGCGAACAGATATCCACCCGTCGCATGCGTGTCATCAAGTACCGCGGGTCGAATCACGGTACCAATGAATATCCGTTCGTCATCGACAAAAACGGACTCTCGGTCATTCCCATTACCTCGGCGGGACTCGATTCACCCGGATCATCCGAACGACTGTCGACCGGCATCCCGTCGTTAAATGCATTGTTTAACGGCGGCGGATATACCAGAGGCAGTACGGTGCTCGTCTCCGGGACGGCGGGCACGGGGAAGACAAGCTTGGGGGTAGCATTTGCGGTGGAAACTTGCAGCCGCGGGGAACGGTGCGTGTTGTTGTCGTACGAAGAGTCCCCGGGGCAACTCATTCAGAACATGACTTCCATCGGATTCGATCTGGCGCCGCTGGTCAAGAGTGGGCTGCTGTTGATCGTTTCGACCAGGCCCTCGTTCTTCGGCCTGGAAATGCATTTGCTCGATCTGTATAAAATGCTCGCCGAATTCAAGCCGCAGGCTGTCGTAATCGATCCGATTAGCAGTCTGCTTGGCCAAGGGAACCCGCTGGAAATTCAATCCATGCTGACGCGTATGATTGATGCGCTGAAATCCCAAAGTATTACGGGAGTCTTTATGAGTCTCGTTTCGTCGACCGAACAGAATGACACCAGTGGCGAAATCGGCGTCTCCTCGTTGATTGACACCTGGATCGTGGTAAGAGAGCTGGAGGAAACTGAGGGACGACGGCGCATCCGGGGACTGTACATCGTCAAGTCCCGCGGGATGGGGCATTCCAGCGATGTGCATAAACTCGTGATGAGTGATAGCGGGATGACGGTGATTGCGATGGATGCCGACGCAACCGCGAGCGCGAAGCAGAAAGGGAAGATCGGTAAGGCGACGGCCAATCTGGAGGCGTAATCGGATGCCGCCCCCCCCCCCCCGGGTCTGAACGTCCCCCGCGACTGAACGCGCCCCCCCCGAGTTAAATCGTGGGGGGCGGCGGCCCTGCCGGCGCGCTCAACCCATACAAGGGGCTGTTGGAGCCCCTG
>Ga0105047_10002702_pt1 | contig 31475 bp, 30 predicted proteins | sample MAT04_FD_78384 | JGI IMG/M metagenome (GOLD analysis project Ga0105047, IMG submission 78384) | Freshwater microbial communities from Lake Fryxell liftoff mats and glacier meltwater in Antarctica - MAT-04 (megahit assembly) | ecosystem: Environmental > Aquatic > Freshwater > Ice > Liftoff... | reverse complement strand
CGTCGCAAAATCGCGCAGCTCCGTGAGCTTGGTCTGGATGACAGGATGATCGATGACGTGAACGTTTTTCATAATCAATGGCGAAGGCAGAAAGGGTGGTCCGGCTGCGTTGGAACCTCGTGGCGCGGACAACCCGCCCTTGCATTCTATGTCAGAGATAGGCCCGTCGCCCGCGCTACGCAAAACGGAATCACGGACCCAGACGATTATTTCAGCATTCCAGCGATTTTCGCATACGCGAACACCCCGCCGGCCTCGATGATCGGTAGGACGTCGCCTAGCGGCTGTAGCAGATAATCCTTATTCTGCGTTTTATTGATGGCGATTTTTCGGTCGAGGTGGATTTCCAACTCATCGCCGGTCCGCACGTCTCCGACGAGTCGCTGGACGGATTCAAACGGCACAACATATCCGCCATTCACGCAATTGCGGAAAAAGATGCGGGCGTAAAACTCGGCGATCACGCACTTGATGCCGGCCTCGGCCAGCGCAAGGGGCGCGTGCTCGCGGCTCGAGCCGCAACCAAAGTTCCTTCCGCCGACCACGATCTGGTAGTCGCTTGTAAACTCGTTCTCGCGAACGAACGGGATGTCCCCTTTGGGCAATCCTCGTTGGCCGGCTGGCACGCTGCTGAGGGCATACATGCCAAAGTACTTGCGCTCCTCCGGATCGGTGGTGCTGAACTTCAGGTACCCAGCCGGGATGATCTGATCGGTGTCGATGTTGTCGCCCAGCACATACGCGCGACCGGTGATGATATTCTGCATGGTGAACCTTTGAAGAAGTCGGGAAATGATAGAAGAAATTGGACTATTCGCCAAACGGGCAACCCAATACGATTCATTAAACACGAAGCTCACGAAGAGCACTAAGCGGCTGTTGGAGATTCGCAGCCGACAAAACAATCATTTGAAAAAATTGCTGTGCAGAAAGCGTTCGGATTCCAAGGTGGGCTTCGTGCTCTTCGTGAGCTTCGTGTTTAACCTTTCGCACTCACCCCATTTTGCCCCGGAAAGCAAAATAGACCGCCCCGCCAATGCATAAGCCAGCCCAGAGATAGTCAAGCTTGATGGGTTGCTTCAAGTAAAAGATCGCGAATGGGACGAAGACGCCCAACGTGATCGCCTCCTGCAAAATCTTCAGCTGGCCGACGCTGTATTCTGTGTGACCGATCCGGTTGGCAGGAACTTGCAGAAGGTATTCGAACAGCGCGATTCCCCAACTGACCAGCGCGGCGATAATCCAGGGTTTGTTGCTCAGGTCTTTCAGATGCGCGTACCAGGCGAAGGTCATGAAGACGTTGGAAAGGGTCAACAGCACGATCGTCTGAAGGATGACGGGCATGGATTTCTCGTTGAAAGTGGTAGATGCGGATCGAGCGCTGGAAGCAACATACGGTAGGATGCGGGCGGGATCGAGTGATGTGCTTTTTGGGGGAGCTTGCGAACGAAAGTGAGAGATGGTCAGACGCGTCCCTGTATCAGCGGTCCGGACCGGGGCGATCCCGTTGGACCCGGCCTCGGCGCACCATGTGCGCGACGTCCTGCGGCTGACTGTCGGTACGGCTATCGAGGCGTTTGATGATGCCGGCGACGTCGGCCGGGGGACGGTTTCAAGCTGCGATCATGACCGGGTTATCATCCATATCGAGCAGGTCGTCGCGCGTGATCCTTCACAGGATTTTTCATTGACGGTTGCGTCGGCGATCCCCAAGGGGGATCGTGCGGACTGGATGGTCGAAAAACTTTCGGAGATTGGTTGCGCGCGATGGATACCGCTCGCCACGGATCGCGCGGTCGTCCTGCCAGCCGGGAAAAACAAGCACGACCGCTGGGCGCGTCTCGCGACCGAATCCGCCAAGCAGTCTCGCCGGCGCGGGGTGATGCGCGTCGACCCCCTGGTGTCGCTCGACAATCTTCTAGCGACTCACGTATCGGGGCAGTTACGTATCTGCCTGTCGACATCTTCTGAAGCAACCTCATTTGCCAGCTTCATCCCATTTGATGCAGCCAGCGCACTACTTTTCATCGGACCCGAAGGGGGGTGGACCGACACCGAACTGTCAACCTTTTCATCATCCGGCATTCATCATGCCCGCCTGACTGATTCCATCCTCCGCGTTGAGACCGCAGCTGTGGTGGCGGCGGGGTTTTTCATGGTCGGTCGGGCCGGGGCGCCTGATTCGAATTCGTCTACTCGCCAATCACCTGATCCGATTCGATGATCTTTTTCGCCAGCTCGATCATATTCGTCCGGCGTTTCTGGCTCTCGGTCTGCAGCCGTTTATGGGCGTCAGCCTCGGTAAGATTCGCGCGCTTCATCAGCACGCCCTTAGCCCGCTCGAGGATCTTCCGGTCCTCCAATGACTGAACCGCTTGCTCCTTTTCCTGTAACAGCTTCTCCTGATCCTCAAACCGCTTGACCGCCACCTCCATGGCCGCAAAAAGCGTCGCATCCTCGCTGAGTTTTTTGACGTATCCAAAAACCCCTGCCTGGCTGGCGCGGGCGATCAGCTCTGGTTCAACGAATGCGCTCAGGATGATCATCGGTACGCGTCGAATGGCCAGCAGTTGCCTGGCCAGTTCGATCCCGTCGGTATCGTCACGCAAGCGGATATCCATCAGCACGAGATTGGGATTCCGCGCGTTAAATAGAACGGTTGCTTCTTCTGCGTTAGCGGCTTGCCCCACCACTTCGTGTCCGACTTTTTCCAGCTGTTTGGCGAGCCCCATGCCGACCAGCGTGTCGTCCTCGACAATCAAGACGCGCCTTGATGTCAGATGACCCATGTTCCTCCTAAGCCCCCTTTCTCGTCATCCAGCAAAGGCAACTCGACTGTCGCAACAGACCCCCGCGACGTTCCGTCGACTTCTGAAAGCGCCCGTAACTCAAATCGCCCCTTCAATTCCCTCTGCACCATGGCTCGAACGAGCGTGAGCCCCGCGCCCGTGCCCTTCCGTGGATGTACGGATGACCCGACCCCAACCATGACCTCCTCAGCCCCATCATCTTCAACACTCACGGCCAGGACACTGTTACGCGAGCATGTAACCTTGATCTTGAGCAGTCCCTGCTCACCCGACCCGTGTCTGATCGCATTGTAGGCTAGCTCATAGAGCACCATTGCAAAAGCTACTGCGCGTTCGGGACGCAGGCTCACCTGTGCATCTGATGTATCGACTCGAAGTTCGAGCCCGTCGGGCTTCAGGGACTCCAGCGATTCTAGCGTCCTTTTGACCAGCTCCTCCACATCGACACGCTCAAGCCCGCCTACAAACAGCTGATGCGCCCGGCCGATTACCCGAATACGCCCGACAGTCGCATCCAGCCACGCTTGTGCCTCGTTACTGATATCGGGTACGTCCATCTGCAAAAGCGTCACTATGCCGGCCAGCGTGTTTTTCACGCGATGGTTGAGTTCGCGCAGTAGCATCGCCTTGGTCTCGGCATCGGCGCGGGCATGCTCACGCTCACGTTGACGCAGGCGCAGATACTGGAAAATGATAGCACTTAGAAAGAGAGAAAGCGCCAATCCACCCAAAAGCACGGAGATGGGAAACGCCGTCCTCTCCATCGCGATAAATTGCGACGTCGGACTGAGCCTAAGCTGCCAGACACAATCGTACGCCTGCACTTTTTCCGGTGGCACTAGATACGCGCGATCAGTCGCGCTGGTGGACGCAATCAGAAAATGTTGATGAGAATCGACAAGATCAACCTGGAAATCCGCCCGCGTCTGCGGATCAAGAGTCTCCTCGAGCATCACCTCGATATCGAGCACGGCAACGGTTGCACCCTGCAGTTCTCCTCCTTCCCCGATGGCCGGCGCTGCCAGCACCACCGTTGGCGTGGGTCCGGGCCCGCCGTCCGTCGCGGCCAAGGTGAGCGTCTGACGCGTCCGCTCCAACACCAACTGCATCTGTGCGTCTGTGTCCGATACGTCTGGCCAATCGGGCATTGCCCAACGGCTCAGCAATTTCCCGTCCGCATTGTAGAGCCCCACCACAACCAGCGTCGCAATCCGTCGACGCACGCTGGCCACGCTTTCCACAAAATGATCGGGTCGTAATTTCCCCTCAGCATACTCAGACGACAAACGGAGCAACGGGCGCGACAAGTCGCGCAGCGCTTTTTCGATGCGTCGACCCACCTGCGCCTGGGTCAGTGCTGTCCGACGATTCAAGTCCCGCCGAATCTGCCAATTTTCAGATTGGTATAGCACCAGGGACAGGCCCGCGATCAGCGCGAATAACATGACCGGCCACAGCCATACATGGTGCCGGTAAATCCAGAGTGTCATAGGTGAAGGTTTACCCGACGTATGATTCATAATGTGCAGCCAGCATCCTATCAGCGCAGCTGAGAAAAGAATAAAATAGCCGTCCGAGCGTTGCACTTCCCAACGACTTATGCCGCCTAATCCCCACTTAAAATCCACGGGCTTTACGCTGATCGAATTGCTCGTCGTGATCGGAATTATTGCGGTGCTGATCGGCATCCTGTTGCCCGTTATCAGCAAGGCCCGGGCGTCGGCCAGTCGGGTGGCGTGTCGCGCGCAGCTGGCGGACCTGGGTCGCGCTTTCACCATTTATCTGAATAGCTCGCACAACCGCATTCCACGGGTGAATCCCATCCCGTCGGAAGTACCGGCCATCGTTCCGGGTGCGCCTTCCATCACGATGGCCCTTAACGACCAGGTGCGTGCCGACAACGAGGTCTGGCGATGCAGGTCTGATCGCATCACCCAACCCGCACCCAACAGCCCTGCCGGTTTTGAAACCTACTACGAGCGAGAAGGCACCGCAGGGGGCGCGTCGAGCTATCTCTATAACACGTGGATCAACGCGACTGCGGACACTGAAACGTGGACGGGCAAGCTGGCGGACATCAAACGCATCATGGGTCTGACGCAAAGTCAGGTATGGATCCTTGCGGACTACGAAGCGTTTCATGGGAAACCGGGCACACGCGGATCACGCAACTACTTGTTCGCAGACATGCACGTGGCGGACATTGGAGAATGAATATGACAGCCGATAGCAGGACACTGAAAAGTGCAGCCGCCCCTGTAAAGGCCGCCAGCCGGCGATGGCGCAACCGGCGCATTTTGCTTGTAACCGGTGGCATCGCATTGCTCGCCGGCGCCGGCGCGTGGGCATATTTTGGGCGCGTGCCAGCGGCCGACGCACCACCTGTGCAGATCGTCAAGTTTGCCGCCTCCGAAAAATTCGCCGAGATGTCTCCCGAGGCACAAAAGCCTTACCGCGATGCGTTGGAAAATCTGGATCGTGGGGATCGCCGTGACGTTGTTGAACAGGCGAAGCTCACCGACGACGAACGCGAGCGACTCTTCACCAACACCGGCGGCAAGGAAATGGAGCAGCGCATTGACGCCTACTTCGCGTTGGCTACCCCGGCCGAGAAGTCAAAGTATATCGATTCGATGATCGACGAAATGCAAAAGCGTTTCGCCAGCTTTCAACGACGCAGTACAACACGCCCAACCGGGGAGGCGAATGGCAGCGGCGACCGTCCCAACCAAGGTGGGCCGGGCGGACGAGGCTGGGGCGACCCCGAGCGTATGAAGCGTCGCATGGAAAATACCCCCCCGGCCCGGCAAGCCAAGATGGCCGAGTTCCACGTTGCCATGCAAAAACGCATGAAAGAACGCGGAATGAAGCCGCCGTGGGAAAAGTAGGTCGTGCCAAAAAGACGACCATTCCTCCGGATAATCGTGCTTGAAAGAGTTCGCCGTGGCGCTTGCCCCACGCTTCTGCCACGCGTCTCTCCGACCGTCGAAAATCGTGCCGCCGCGTAGGTCAATCCCTGTGCCGTTTGACGCTTCGACCCCTCGCGCACGTGTTTGAACTTGCTTACCTATTAAGTGGACACTGCGCGACGGAAGCGCGGGGCAAGCCCCGCGGCGAAACTTTGAATTGAAACGCGTTTGAGGTTTCGCACACAACTTCTCATCCTGCGCTTGCTACAATTCGACCATGCCTGATCGATGGATCAATTACTCGCCGGGAGACTTGTCTGTTGCTGTCGGAGAGATTGTCGCGACGCCCGTCGATCCGGCTCTTAAAATGGCTTCCGGCGCGCAACACGCCTGGGCATCTACGCCGCTCGACGAGCGCACCGCCTGCCTGCTTCGCGCGAAACAGGCCATCGAACAGGAGCGACAATCGCTTGCCCTCCTCCTATCACTCGAAACCGGAAAGCCCATCGTCGAAGCGACCGCAGAAGTCGGCGCGGTGGTGGCAAAGTTCGATCTGACCATTGCTGATGCCCGCGACACGCTCGTGGACAAGCCGGCGACAGGCACGCCACATCCGTCGTTCATCCGACGACTGCCGCGCGGGGTGGCTGCGGTCATCGCGCCGTTTAACTTTCCGCTACACCTTGGGCACGGCGCTAACGTCGCGTACCTGGTCGGTGGAAATACGGTGATTTTCAAACCGTCCCCGTACGCAGCCAACGTCGCGGCCGCCTATGCGCGGATCATGTCGGATTCATTTCCGCCGGGCGTGTTCAATCTTGTTCAAGGTGGTGCGGATGAAGCGATCACTCTGTGCAGTGCCCGGGTCGTGCGCTCGGTCTGCTTCACCGGAAGTGCTGCAGCGGGTAAGGCAATTCTCAGGAGTTTTGCCGATGATCTAGGCAAGGATATCGCACTTGAACTCGGCGGTAAAAACGCTGCCCTCATCACCGCCGACGCCGACCTCGCCCTCGCAGCCCGTGATTGTGCCGACGCGGTGTGCCTGACAGCCGGACAACGCTGCAATGCGACCACCCGCATCATCGTCGATCGTTCGATTGCAGAAGCATTTACGGGGCAACTGCTTGCGTCGCTCGCGCGATACGCGCCTGGCGATCCGCTTGAGCCGAGCACGCTTCTGGGCCCCCTCATCTCCGCCCAGGCAGTCGAGCGATATGCCCGCTGGACCGCTCCCTCGCAATTCGATTGGATGTTGAAGGGAGAGGTGCTGGCTTCGGTGCAGGGCAAGAAAGGTCACTACGTCCGCCCTGCCGTCGCACGCTTCGATGCAAACCATACGGACCTGTCGCTGCCCCTGCATTGCGACGAGGTCTTTGCACCGGTCGCATTCCTCTATGTGGTTGACGATCTGGACATGGCCGTGCGTGTGCATGACAGCGTGCCGTATGGTTTGACGACGTCTGTCTATACGACGCATCAAGCGACTTTTGACGCACTCTCGCCACGCTTGTACGTCGGCAATCTCTACGCGAATCTCCCCACCACTTTCTCGCCGTCAACGCTTCCCTTCGGTGGTCTTAAAGAGAGCGGTAATCGTCACCCCGGCGGGCGGGGGTTTGTCCGATTCGTCAACGACGAGCAGGTCGTGCAAACACGGGCTGATGCATTTTTGACAGACCGATGAGGTGCATCACCTTGCGCGGGATGGACCCAGTTGACTCAATCCGATGGAATATTTTCCCCTGATTCCACCGTCGCCAGCGATTTTAATCCCTCTCGCCATTCCACATAAAAGTACGGGATATCAAGCGTATCGTGCAGGCGCTTTAACCGCGCATGAAATTGTTCATACGCCGACTTTTGCCAAGCGTCGGCAGTGGTGTCGCAGAAATATATTCTGCACCCAAACGGCCGGGCCTCGTGAACGGTGCAGAGACGATTTTTCTGGAACGGACAGCCCGGTCCCGTAAATCCGTTGGGGATAGGCGAAATATTAGCGCTGGCGAACGTGGCCAGTTCCAGGGTGGTGACATACAGCCGATGTCCGTAGGTCTCAAAATGACAGCAGCGACCGGACATGACGCAAAGGGGTTTTTGCAGGGCAATTTCGCCTGCAAGATCGCTGTAAATGGCGTGCACGCCCTCGGCTGAGCCGGGGCACTGACGGGCGAGCGTAATGGCCACGGCGAGGTCGTTCTTCATCGTGCTTGCCTTGCGGGTCGGTGTAGAATTTTCGGGCAAATCCAAGTAAAACATCGCGGCTCAACCGCGGGGCGGGCGTGTGCAACGCCTGCCGGTGCAGATGCACAGGAATCATATGCGTAAATTGCTCGTCGCCAATCGAAGTGAGATCGCCATCCGTGTTTTTCGTGCTGCCACCGAGTTGGGCCTGGAAACCGTTGCGGTCTACACGTACGAAGATCGGTTTGCCCTGCATCGCTTTAAGGCCGACGAGTCTTATTTGATCGGACCTGATGGGGGTGGTGAGCCGGTCAAGGGATATCTCAACATCGACAACGTGATTGCGGTTGCACGTGAGCATGGTGTGGATGCAATCCATCCGGGCTACGGATTCCTCAGCGAAAACGCTGCCTTCGCGCGCGCATGCAAGGCTGCGGGAATCATCTTCATCGGTCCCGACGCGGACATGCTCGACACGTTCGGCGATAAGACGGCTGCCAAAAAACTCGCCAAGCTGACGAATGTCCCCACCGTCCCCGGTACCGTCGATGCGATTGTCGATTATGCGGATGTCAAAGTGCGCGCGAAGGAAATCGGATATCCCATCATCCTCAAAGCCAGCTTCGGCGGTGGTGGGCGCGGGATGCGCGTCGTGAAGACGCCTGACGAACTGCAGGGCAAGCTCGAAGAAGCGCAGCGGGAGGCGGCTGGTGCGTTTGGTCGTCCTGAGGTCTTTATCGAGCGATACATCGGACGTGCCAAGCATATTGAGGTGCAGATTCTTGGCGATAAGCACGGCAACCTCGTGCACCTGTGGGAACGTGATTGTTCCGTCCAGCGCCGCCATCAAAAGGTCGTTGAAGTCGCGCCGAGCATCAACCTGTCATTGAACCTCCGCAAACAAATCTGCGACGCGGCCGTGCGCCTGACGCGTGCTGCAAATTATGAATGTGCCGGCACGGTTGAGTTTCTGGTAGACATGGATCGGCAGGAATTTTTCTTCATCGAAGTCAATCCGCGCATTCAGGTCGAGCACACCGTGACGGAAGTTGTCACCGGGATCGATCTGGTGAAGAGCCAGATCCTGGTCGCCCAGGGACACAAGTTGCACGACGCCCCGCTGCTCGTCCCCAAGCAGGAAGACATCAACACCCGCGGCTATGCGATCCAGTGTCGCATCACGTCTGAGGATCCGGAGAACCACTTCATCCCCGACTACGGTCGGCTGACCAGCTATCGATCCAGCGCTGGTTTCGGCATACGACTGGATGGCGGAAGCGCGTTTACCGGTGCGGTCATCACGCCTTATTTTGATTCGCTGCTGGTAAAACTATCGGCATCGGGCACGACATTTGACGAGGCCATCCGCCGGTGTGATCGAGCGCTACGCGAGTTCCGTGTTCGCGGAGTTAAAACGAATATCCCGTTCCTTGAAAATCTGATCCTTCATCCGACCTTCATGGCCGGCGATGCGACGACCACCTTCATCGACAACACGCCCGAGCTTTTCCGCTTCAAGCCCCGGCGCGATCGCGCCACCAAGCTCCTGACCTACATCGGCGATGTCATCGTGAACGGCCGGCCGGATGTAAAGGGAAAGTTCGACCCGAAGCGTGCGTTTCGCGACCCGATCGTCCCGAAGTACCCACAGGGCACACCTGCGCCCGCAGGCACGCGCACGCGTCTGCTCGAAATCGGTCCCGAAAAGTTTGCCCAGTGGGTGTTGAAGCAAAAGCGACTGCTCATCACCGATACGACCATGCGCGACGCGCAACAATCCCTGCTCGCCACCCGTCTGCGCACGCACGACATGGTGAAGGTGGCCGGCGCAATCGCGCATCTGGTTCCCAATCTCTTCAGTCTGGAAATGTGGGGCGGGGCGACCTTCGACACATCGATGCGCTTTTTGCAGGAAGACCCGTGGGATCGGCTTGATCAACTGCGCCAGCGCGTGCCGAATATCCTCTTCCAGATGCTTTTGCGCGCGAGCAATGCGGTCGGATATACGAATTATCCCGACAACGTGGTGAAAGAGTTCGTCAAAACCAGCGCTGATCGGGGCATCGACGTGTTCCGCATTTTCGATTCGCTTAACTGGATCGACAACATGACGGTCGCCATCGACGCCGTGCGCAACAACACCAGTGCGCTGTGCGAGGCGGCCATCTGCTACACAGGTGACATTCTCAATCCCAAGCGGACGAAGTATTCGCTGCAATATTACGTGAAGATGGCCAGGGAACTGGAAAAGCGGGGCACGCATATCCTCGCGATCAAGGACATGGCCGGCTTGTGCAAACCGTACGCAGCCCACGCACTGGTGAAGGCTTTGAAGGATGAAGTGGGCGTGCCGATTCATTTTCACACTCACGACACGTCGGGCATTAACGCAGGTTCGGTGCTGCGAAGCGCCGATGCAGGTGCGGATATTGCCGACTGCGCGCTCGCGTCGTTTAGCGGGATGACCAGCCAGCCGAATTTCAACTCGATCGTGGCCGCGTTGCAAAACACGCCGCGCGATACCGGTCTTAATCTTGAAGCGTTGAACGATCTCAGCAATTACTGGGAAGCGGTGCGCGAGTTTTACTATCCGTTCGAAGAAAACATGAAAGCCGGGACTGCCGAGGTCTATCAGCATGAGATGCCCGGCGGGCAGTACACCAACTTGCGCCAGCAGGCAAAGTCGCTGCATCTGGAGGATCGGTGGAAGGAAATCGCCCACGCTTATGCGGAGGTGAATCAACTCTTCGGCGACATCGTCAAGGTCACGCCTTCCAGCAAAGTGGTGGGCGACATGGCTTTATTCATGGTGACGAATGACCTGACGGCCATGGATGTGCTCACCGGTTCCAAGAAACTGAATTATCCCAAGAGCGTCGTGGAGATGATGCAAGGCATGATCGGATTCCCCGCTGACGGCTGGCCGAAGGTCATGCAGGCGATCATCCTCGACTCGGCCGGTGTGAAGCCGTTAAAGGGCCGCCCCGGCGCGAAGATGCCGAAGGTCGATTTCGCTGCGACAAAAAAAGAGGTGGTCGCCAAGGTAAAGCAGGAGATCCGCGATGTCGATGTGCTGTCATACCTGATGTATCCGCAGGTGTATGTCGATTTCGCGAAGCACACGCAGGCATTCGACAACACCTCGGTCATCCCCACGCCGACGTTCTGGTATGGCTTGAAAAGCGGCGAGGAAGCGAATGTCGAAATCGAACCGGGCAAGTCGCTGATCATCAAGTTTTTGACCACTGGCGATCCTCAGGAGGACGGGACGCGCACGGTCTTCTTTGAATTGAACGGCCAGCCGCGCGAGGTGCGCGTCGCCGACCGGGCCCGCGAGGGAACGTTGCACAAACATCCCAAGGCCGATGCGGACAATCTCAAGCATGTTGCCGCGCCAATGCCAGGAAAAGTGTCGACAGTCGCGGTCAAAAAAGGACAGGCCGTCAAGGCCGGCGAGCGATTGCTGAGCATCGAAGCGATGAAGATGGAGACGGCGGTGTACAGCCCGCGCGATACGAACGTCGCTGATGTGCTGGTGAAGGCGGGCTCGGTGGTCAGCGCGCGGGATTTACTGGTGGTACTGGAATAGTTTTGCTGGACATGTCAGTCCGGATCGAACTTCATTTTTGCGGACGGGACTATTCTGCATTTTCATGTTTTTTTCACGTGATTTCTGAGTCTTGTCGGAACACTCCTGCACAATGCATTCCGCGGGCCGGTGGACGTGACTGCACATCTCTTTGAACGAATACATTGACCCGTTGACGGTCTATATCATTGGATTCATGTGTCACCCACCACCTTCCGGCTTGATGAGATCCGCGATGCAATCAAGCCATTTCGTCTGCACTGGTTCTCTCGCCTGCGCAGCACGTCTGATCATGCGTTGACGCTTCGTCGCGCGCGGGCGCTGTACGCCCCCGCCGTGGTGTTAACCGGGCATCAGATTGCCGGGCGCGGGCGCGGGTCCAATACCTGGTGGTCGGGGCCTGGCGTGCTCACCGCAACATTTGTCCTGCCGATCGACACGACACTCGACGCGTTTCAGCTGCCGCTCGTCGCCGGGCTGACCGTCCGTCACGCCGCCGCCGAGCTTTCGGGCGACGGGGGGATATCACTGAAATGGCCCAACGATATTCTGTACGGCCAGCGCAAGCTCGCCGGCCTGCTTTGCGAACGAGCCGAGGGGGTCGATCTGGTCGGCATTGGGCTGAACGTCTGCCCGGATCGGTCACATATCCCTCGCGAAGTCGCGAACCGCGTTGTTTCCCTATCCGACATCTCACCAAGCAAGGTCGATATGACCCACACGCTGATCTGCCTCGCCAGTCACCTGCGCCAGATGATTCGGCTTAGGACCGAGGTGCCGTATTCACAGCTGCTGCGCGAATATGACCAGTATCATGCCTTGGTAGGCCGGCGCGTGACCGTCCTCCCCGGCCCGGGTGAAACGCCCGTGTCGGGGAAATGTGAAGGCGTCGATGCCATCGGCCGATTGCTGATCCGTGACGGCGCAACACTGCATCGACTGATTGCTGGGCAGGTGCAGCGGTATTGACGCGGTGATTCGCCCGCGTGTTCACTGGATTTCCCGATTGATCTGCTTACACTCTGCCCCCAACCATGCACCGCCATCGTGTCTACGCAGTTTTGTCTGTGATGCTTGTTGCCGCTTCGGTCGGATGCTCGTCATCCATGACGCCCGGCAAGCTAAGCGCCGTCCAGACGGTTTCCGATAAACCGCGGGCGGGAAATGTCTATCTGCTGCGCGGGTGGATTGGTGTCTTCTCGCATGGTATTGACCAACTCACCGACAAGCTTGAAGTCGCAGGGGTGCGGGCACGTCAGTATCAGGATGATCAGTGGAGTGCGCTGGCCAACACCATCGTCAAGGAATATGAGGGCAAGAAAAATGCCGAGCCTCTGATCCTGATCGGGCACTCGTATGGGGCCGATGACGTCGTGAGAATTGCCCGCCGGTTGGACGAGAAAAATATACCTGTCGATCTGCTCATCACGCTCGATCCGGTGACTCCGCCGGCGGTGCCGAAAAACGTTCGCTTTGCCTACGACCTGTATCAATCCAACGGCCTGTGGGACAAAATGCCTTGGCTGCGCGGGGTGGCGATGCGCAAGGCGGATGACAATCCCAACACGCTGCAGAATGTCGACATTCGGCGGGATCGTCCAGACCTACTGGATGGGTCGACCGATCATTTCAATATCGAAAAGAAGGAACGCATCCATGACGAGATTATCAAGCAGGTGATGACGGTTTGCCCAGATCGACAGACCTGGGTGAACAGGCAAGGCGGCACAAAGTTGACCCGAGTCGCGGTTAAGGTGCCGGACCCGGTGACTGCGCCGGCGACACAACCGGTGGCCCGCAACCCCCAAGTTCCCGGGACGCCGGCCGAACGCTAGTGATGGACTGTATTCTGTGTAGCGACGGTTCGAAGAACCGTGCTTTTCGTCAGGCGATTGTCAAAACACGGTTCTTCGAACCGTCGCTACGACGACGTCTGACCGGTCCAGCAAATATGGACACTGCTTTAACCCCCTTTATACAAACCCGATGACATTCAACCTTCCCGATCTGCTTCTGGGTCTGATCGTTGGGGGATACTGGGCGCGCGTCCTGAAGATGGTCATCAAGCAGCGGCGAAAGACGGGGCGAGATGCCAACTTTGTCCCGCGCGAGCCGCTCGGGCTTGCACTGCGGATCATCTGGTATCCGGTGGTCGTCGGCTGGGTCATCCATCCGTTCATCAATGCACTCAGCGTTTCCCCCCCGCCGATATTCAAGCCGCTTTTCTACAATCCCGTGTGCGTGTGGGCGGGCCTGCTGGTGGCAGGTTTTGCCCTGGCTGCGACGCTGGTGTGCTGGCGACGCATGGGTAAAAGCTGGCGGATGGGAATTGATCCAACCGAAAGAACGAGCCTGGTTTTTACGGGCCCCTACGCTTACGTGCGACACCCGATCTACGCACTATCCAGCCTGATGATGTTGGGGAGCGTGTTAACGATCCCGTCGATCGTGATGATCGTGATCGGTGGGGTTCACATCGCATTCTTGCAGTGGGAGGCGAGTCGTGAAGAAAAATACCTCCTCCAAACGCACGGCGACGCGTATGGTCGCTATCGCAGCCAGGTCGGTAGAATGATTCCGCGATCCGTTACGCCCTACGCGGGCTGATCAAGTCATTCGTCAGAGGCAGGCCACTCGAACGTTGTAGGGAACGCCCGCTCCTTTTTTTCTCTGCATCGGAGAATCGTACGTGCCACGGATCGGAAATCCCCTGCCCTGCTACCGCTTTCTTCCCAAGTCACCGCGTGAAATAACAACCGACTTATTGCAGATACAACCAGGTTACTTATTCATCTCCGGACTTTCGTCGGTCGCGGCGGCGGGCAGAACCCAGGCGTCGCGGAGTTGCTGGATCATGGGGTCCTTGTCGCCAGCCCGCTTCGAAGCCAGATCAAGATAGGCAGCTGCCCGGCGCTCATTGGCGGTGTTGTAGGCGATGTAGCCAAGCAGGATCACACTGACGGGGTTCGATGCATCTTTGTTCGCCTGCTCCTTCAAATCCTTTACAATATTTTGCAGACGCTCTTCGCCGATAAATCCGGGCAAATCGTACCGCGCCATCAGCAATGCCGGGTCGGCTGCGAACGCCTGCCGCAGGTGCCGCTCCGCCCGCGCGAAATATCCCGCACCCAGTTCCGCGTGCGACCGCCCCACCCAGATCAACGGATTGTTGGGAGCGACTTGCTCGGCTGTCGTGTAGCGCTCGATGGCGGTCTCAAACTTGCCTGCACGCATCAACTCTTCGGCCTCGGTCAGAAGCTGATTCAGCCCGCGTGCCTGCACGCCTGTCGCCAGGCTCTTGATGTCCAAAGGCTTGGAATCGTCCCCGCGCATCGCCTTCTCCGCCTGCTCGCGCGTCTCGGCAGCGTAGTCCTTTACCTCAGGCCCGGGATTCGGCATGTGCTGGGTGCCTTCCGTCGGAGTCTTGATTTTCGGATCAGCAGGCGGTTCCTTTGGTTGACCCTTGGGCTCAAGTTTTCGCTGATTTGAAATCCGCTCATACCTGCTTTGCAGTTCCGCATACTGCGAACTTTGTTGATCGGGAGCCGGCACAACCGAACTGGCCAGGGCCTCGGGAGATAGCTGCTCACGCTGAATTTGCGCTGGGTCGAGCGGCTTGTTGGCCATGCCCTCGCTGCCGATAAGCGACGGATTTTGCACCGAGTCCTGCGCGGTTGGCTCGGCACGTCCCGCACCGTCTGCGTTCACGTCTGCGGGGATCCTCGTCCGCGCAAGTTCATCGCGCATGCTCTGGACATCGTCCATCCCCACGTTGCGCGTGTACGATCGTTCGCCTCCCATCCGATCGTCCAGCCGCGCATCGTATTGATCGGCGCGCACGCCATATAAAGGGGATGCGGAGAAGACCACATCATTGGCAGTTGGGTCGACCGGGCCGGGCATCTGCAATTGCCCTGGCTTGGGAAGACGGACAATCGGGTCGCCAAGCGGCGCGCCGATCCGTAAATCCTGCCCGCCTTGTACCTGCCCGGGGACATAGACATAATTTCGCGAGCCGGGCGTGCCGCGCACATATCCCGGAGGCGGGGCCTCCAGGCGCGATTCGTTATAAAAAGGCTGCGGCGTACTTCCGTAGGACTGCTGGGTATACGCCTGCGGAGCCCCTCCGGACCGTTTGATGAACCGATCCAGATCGTCGCTGCCCAGGCTTCCACGAAAATCCCCCGGATCGCGCGAGCTGACCCGCCCACGGAAGTCCACACCCCCACTGACATTGCCACTGACAATATCGTTCCCGGTGACTCGCACTTTCTGCCGATCATCAACAGGCGTATTATTGAGCCCGCCACTCCCGATCCGATTGGAAGCGTCGAGGAGGCGCCCGTCATCGTTGGTACGGAATTGGGCGAAGAGCTTCGATGGGCCAAACGTGACGACACCGAGGACAGCCAGTGCAATCAGCGTGCGGGTTCTATGCGATTTCATAACGGCCTCGTAAAAAACATATATCTGTGCGCGTCGGCGTAGAATGCCTTTGCGCAATCTGATGGAGATCGATTATAGCGACCCACAGGTTTGACGTCGCCAGCCAAAGCGAATTTCAGGAGATCAGCAAAGAAAAATGCCGCTTTTCAGTGTGATCATCCCTGTCTACAACCGCCTTGCCCTTTTGCCGGCCACGCTGGGCAGTGTGTTCGATCAAACCTTTCGCGATTTTGAAGTGATTGTCGTCGACGACGGTTCCACGGACGGAAGTCCCGAGTGGATCGCGGCACAACCGCTTCCGATCCGGTTGATCCGCCAGGAGAACAAGGGGCCGGGTCCCGCGCGAAACCTGGCGTTGTCGCACGCGTCGGGCGAGTATGTGGCATTTCTGGACAGTGACGATGTTTGGTTCGCCTGGACGCTTGCGGTGTACGCCACACTCTTGGGGAATGTAGATCGACCGAAGTTGATCGCAGCGTCGCTGGTTGAATTCACGGAACCGGCCGAACTTTTGTCCATCACGCGGGAAGCAGATCGCATTAAATCCTATCCCGACTTTCTGACAGCAGCCGCACAGGATGGTGTGTTCATGGGAGCGGGAATGGCCTGCATTCATCGCGAGACGCTTCTGCAGGCGGGCGGGTTTCCACTCCATCGCTTTAATGCAGAGGATCACGACCTGGCATTGCGTCTCGGAGAAGCGCCCGGGTTTGCAGTCGTGCAGAAGCCGGTGCTTCTGGGGTATCGTCGTCATCCGGGCAGCGTCCGCGCGGATCATCAGCGGTCGATCAGTGGAATCCGGTATCTTTTGAGACAGGAGCGCGCCGGTCACTATCCCGGCGGACCGGCCAGGACACGCGATCGGCAGGCGATTTTATCGCGACACGTGAGGCCCATCGCACTGGAGTCCGCCCGCGCGGGGTATTTTGTTCCTGCCCTCACACTGTATCTTCAAAGCCTGACCTTGCAGATCGGGCAACATCGTTGGAAGTTTGTGCTGGTCATGCCTGTGATGCTCCTGATCGGGTTGATCAGACGAATGGCCAGACCAAAGCGCACATGAACCGTTCCCTCGCCAATTTTCTTCTGCGTTTCCCTGACGGGTTTTCGCGTCGGTTGCGACTCTTCAAATGGCGAATACTGGGCGTGCGAATCGGACGATCTTGCTGGATTCGCGCGATTGAGATCCCGCGCAACCCTCATGACATCCGCATCGGAGATTTCTGCGCGCTGGATCGCGGGGTGATCCTTCTCAGCACGGGCGATGGGCGAGCCGAGCCGCGAATCATCATTCGGAAACGCGTGTACATCAACCGCTTCACCATGATCGACGCATCCGAGAAAATCGAGATCGGTAACGACTGCATGATCGGACCGTTTGTGTACATCACCGATCACGACCATGGGATGTCGCCCGATCAACCGATCCACGCCCAGCCGCTGGTGAGCAAACCCACCATCATTGGCAACAACGTGTGGATCGGTGCCGGTGCGATCATCCTCAAAGGTGTGACGATCGGCGATCACAGCGTCGTCGGCGCCGGTGCGGTGGTGACCAAAAACATCCCCGCTAGTACGAAAGTCGCCGGCGTTCCGGCGCGGGCCATGGGGGTGAAGGGGGCGGCCGGAACATGAAATGTCCGACGCCACCTGCTACCGTTGTCATCACCACTAAAAATCGGAAAGAGGATCTGCGCCGGGCGATTGCTTCGGCGCTGGAGCAAACGATTTTGCCGGAGATCATCGTCATTGATGATGGTTCCACCGACGGGACATGCCAAATGGTCTTGGATGAGTTCCCGCAAATCCACCTCCAAACCGCGACCCTGTCACGCGGTTACATCGTTCAGCGAAACGTCGGCGCGCGTCTCGCTTCGGCGCCGTTCATTTTCTCAATCGACGATGATGCCGAATTTGCGTCGTCGCGCACAATCGAACAGACGTTGCGGGAATTCGACGATGATCGAATCGGGGCGGTTGCAATTCCCTTCATTAACGTGAACCAGAATCAACGCATTCACCAGCGAGCAGATAATCCCGAACATGTGCAAGTATCCGCTTGGTTTATCGGAACGGCGCACGCGCTTCGTCGAGATATATTTTTGGATCTTGGGGGCTATCGTGAGATTTTGATCCATCAAGGAGAAGAAAGCGACTACGGCGTTCGACTGTTGAATGAAGGGTACGTCATTCGTCTGGGGAGTGCAGATCCCATCCACCACTTTGAATCTCCCCGTCGCGATTACCGAAGGATGGATTATTTTGGAAGGCGCAACGATATCCTCTTTGGGTGGTTCAACGCGCCGCTGGTGTACCTTCTACCGCATTGGCTCGCGACCACGTGGAACGGGCTACGGTTCGGATTCAAAATCGGGCGCCCGTGGCGGATGGCCAAGGGTTTAGTGGGAGGGTATCTTACTGTGATGACGCACTTGTTTTCACGCAAGCCGGTTCGAACAAGGAGCTTCAAGCTTTTCCGGAGGCTGCGAATTTCGGGATCGCTGCCTTTTGGCGAGATCGCTCAAGGTCTCCCTTCCCCCACCATGTCATCGAGGTTTTGCGAAAGTTGATCAATCGAGAAACGCTCGGCGGTAAGCCTTGCGTTCTTTCCCAGTTCAATGGAACTCCCTCGATTGCCCGCCATTCTCTGCAGGATTTTAGCCAAGGCGTGACTATCTCTTGTTTGGTGGATGTACCCATCCACACCGTCCGACACCACTTGCCCGCAATTGGGCGTGGTGATCACGGGCAGGCCATGGCTCATCGCTTCCAATTGAGTGATGGCAAACCCATCAGACACCGTCGGTAGTACGAAAACGTCTGCGTCCCAATACAACTCGGCCGTTCGCTCGCGCGTGATCCGGCCCAGGAACGTCATGTTCGCTGGGGCGGATCGGACGGCCTCGTCGGAGATTCCAATCGGCCCGGCGACAATGATCCGCACGTTTTCATCAACGATTAATTTGGCGGCCTCAATGAGATATTGAATCCCCTTTCGCAGGATCACGCTTCCGAGAAACAACACGCGCAGCGGCACACCCGCTTGACGATTGCGTTGCACCACCGCGCCGTGATTGCCAGGTTCGTACGCCAATGGGACGACGATAATTTTCGCTGCGAGCACACCCTGTTGGATCAACGCATCCTTCGACCACTGCGAATTGACGAGCACGACATTAGCCAGTTCCCACTCTCGGGCAAGTCGTTCCCAATACGCCTCCGGCACGCGGCCCGAGGCCTTCTGCCAACCGGGCCAGCGACGTGCCTCCTCCTCGACGATTTGTTCTTCCATGCGTGCAGGATCGATCTGATCGACAATCGAGAAAATACCTTTCTCGCGCATGAGTTCGAGCGTTTCAAGACACCCGGTGTCGTATCCAAAAAATACATCGCGTGATGGGTCAAGCGACTGTCGCTTCAGATGCCTCGCCACGCGCTGACTGAATACCCGACCGATTCGGATATGCTCAAGGTGCGCCGCTTCGACCGATCCATCGGTGCGATGAGCGATTGAATTCCAAAGTGCATCGCCCGTGAAGGAGACCACACGATCGGACGGCACATCCCCATGCCACCGCCCCGCCATCGCGCGCAGCGACGCAGGGCCTTTGTTCAGAAGCGATCGCCCGGTGTTGCACCACGCATCGGTATAAAGCGTGTGAAGCTGCCCGCGTCCAGCCATCGCGCGTGCGACAGCATAGTGCTCACGTGCCCCGATTTGGGAAATGATCCAGCGATGAGCGGGTGTGGTCAAAGCGTTTGGGGTCGAGGGACCGTCTGAATGCCAAAAATACGGACGAAAAACCAGATGGCGCCGGCGGCCAGCACGAGGGGCACGAGTTCTAGGTATCCTACATCTCGGAAGCAGCGGAACAGCCAGACCATGAAGGCCAAACTGAACAAAATTTGCATCGAGCGCCCTTCCGCCAATTGCAGTGCTGTCTCGGCGCGTCGCATCATCCAGCCCCAGAGCAGCCCGCCTTCCAGAACGCCGAAGAAGCCGAATCGCACGTAGAACCAACCCGTAATGCTGGTGGAAATGGTGGTTCCCTGAAGATTGTTCTCGCCAGTTACCAAATTGTTGTACCACGCCCACACTGGATCGACGGGTTTGTCGTGCCAGAGGGCTCGGGGAATCGGATGGATGATGCCCCAAAATAACACCGTCGGAACCGGCAGAATAACGCCTCCGCCAGGAATGAAAGCGTAAAAATAAGGTCGACGAAACGGGATATTCTCATAGGCGGCCAGGCTTTCCGAATACATCGCGTTGCCTTGCAGATCGGTTAGGCTGACATTCGAGACATCGACATCACGCAGATCGCCTCTTCCGCGGTAGACTCCTTGAATTTGCATCATAAAAACCGCGCCAATGAACATCCCACCGGCCAGCAGGTAAGCCATCAGACTGATGGGACGCTGCCGCTCGACCGCATTGGACTGAAGCCGGATAAACATCATCGCAGCGACGGGGGCGGCAATAAACATAATCTGCCCGCGGCGGCCGGTGTTGTAGGCGACGGCTAGGAAAAATAACCAGATCGCCAGGCAGATAAATTTACGGATAATCGACCCGCGCAGCATGCACGCGTAGTAGGCGGCGATGACCGCGCCCATCTTGCCGATCTCTATGAAATTAGCGACGTATCCGCTCCAGTTGTAATTCAGATTGCCCGTTCGCCCGCCCATCCAATACACCGGCCCGCCTGTCAGTTCGTTATAAAGCGCTTCCCAAGGTTTTTGGTCGACAAACCAGAAATACGGGCTCAAGCCAAATAACGTGAGTGCGATGGCCAGCCAATAGAAAAAATTCGGTTGCGCCGGCTCGGGCACGCGCGCGAATAACCGGCTGAACCATTGCCCCTTGGATATGTTCAACCCGACCGTCATCATCATCACAAACACGCAGACGAAAAAAGCCGCACGCGCGCAGGTGCTAGGCCCGTACGGCAGCGCTGGATTGGTGAAGTCCGCGCCATACCAGTGCTTCAAATAGTCATAGCAATACCAATTCAGCGTCCCTCCGAACAAGATCAGCCCGCCAATACCGAAACGATGGGGAAAGTTATAGAACTCTGCGGCCAGAAAAATTCCGCATAGCACCGTCAAGAGCACGAAGCTAAAATCTGTAAGCAGCGGAATGCCCCCGCCCATCATCGAGACCCCCGACAAGGCTACCGGCGTGAGGAAAAATACCGGCAGCAACGCGGTTCGCGAGCGATAATCCTTTTCCGACGCGGGGACGACATGTTCCGCAGCGTAGGCGTCAGACGGAAAAAGTTCAGGATAACCGGCAGAATGGCTCATAAATTCACGGATTTAGCGAAAACGCCTGCTCATATTATCGTCATCGGGCACGAACGTCACGGAATTGATCCGGCCTTGCAAGTTTTAATGCGGCTCGGGCAGCTGACCGATTATCGAACATTTGGGGAATCAGGAAGAACGTGGGCTGACACCAGGCCTCGCCGGAGACCCGCTACGGGGTCCCCATGACCGATCCAGTCGGCCAACACCCCCGGCGATGCAGCCTTCATGCTTCCTAACTGCGCGGCCTCGGTGACCTCATTGAGACGGACGATCAAGGCGGGCAAATCACCCGCCTGAAAAACTCGGCCATTCACCCCGTCCCGCACCAGTTCATACGCCGCCCCCACCACATCCGACGCCACCACTGCCATCCCAGCCGCGACGGCTTCGTTGATGACCACCGCCCAAGGCTCGTAATCGCTGGGCAAGACCAGAACGTCCGATAAGCGATATACGGCGCTGAGCGCCGATTGATCGTTCACAAATCCCAGCCACCGCACTCGCTCCTTCCATATCGGAAGAACCCGGGCCTCCAACGATTGTCGCAGCTCTCCGTCGCCGACGATCAGCAGATCCCAATCGGGTCGATCGCCCGCGATCGCGCAGAAGGCTTCGATGAGCAGATCGACCCGCTTCTGTGCTACCAAACGACCGCTGTAAACGATTCGACGTCGCGCGGGATTTAGATTGAAGCGATTCTGCGTCGACGTAATCAGATCGGATGAGACGTTTTGAATGAGATCATAATCCGGCTCATACGGCATGAAATAGATGCGCTCGGCTGGCATTCCGTACGTCATAAAATACTGCTTGCCGAGTTCTCCGCACGCCATCGCCCCGCTGCACCAGCGCAGCACGCGCGACACGACCATCTTCTTCACCCATGCCTTCCATCCATACGTAGACTCCCCGCGGATATTCGAATCCCCAAACAAAAAACACGGCACGCGATGCTTGAAACACCACCGGATAATCCGCAACCGCCCTGCGTCGTTGTATCCGCCGATCACCACTGCCCGCACCTTTTTCTCTCGCAGGCAATGGATGATACGCCCGCCCTTCTTCCATTCTCTCCAGGCAAACTTGACGCTCGATTGCGTGTTGGACGATTCGCCTTCGCCAAACAGAACCGGGCCGATTTCGTCGGGCGCTTCAAACTCCCAATTCGCGCTGGCGCCCTGATGGGTAAAAACGCTCCAGAGCTTGATCTCCGGCATTTCCCGAATGATCCGCCGATGAAATGCCAGTCGATAAGGCGTTTGCGAATTGTTGATCAGGGCGACGCCCGGGCGAGGATTCGTCGCTGCGATATTGCAGGAAGCGTTAGTCATGTAAGATCGTTGGAATTCACGGAGGTCGTATCGCATTGCCCGAAACATCGCAAGCATCATCATCGGTCAGCGTCATGAAGATCGTGCACTTCCTCCCGTCCATTCGATTCGCCGAAGGAGGCGTGGTTCGGGCGGTGCTGGATTGGTGTAGGATGCTGTCGGCTTGCGGACATCGTGTGACGCTGATGACGCACGATACAATTGACGTCCCGGACGGGTGGCATTTGCCGGGCTTGGCTCGGCCGACGGTCATCAAACTTCCGCCCGTACAAAGACTTGGTCGCTTGTCGGCATCGGCCGTATCGCTCGTGCGTGAGGCCGTGGTGGCATCTGACGTGGTTCATCTTCATGCCCCGTGGATAGTTGCGAACGGCCGCATTGCGACTATTGCGCGCGAGTTTGGAAAACCCTATATTCTGAGCCTGCATGGCATGCTTGATGACTGGTCAATGACGCAACGCCACGTCAAAAAGCGAATTTTCCTGGCACTCTTCGCCCGACGACTGCTCGATCGAGCAGCCGTCGTGCACTGCACTGCGCTGGCGGAACTAAACCAAGCACGAAAGTGGTTCTCCAACGCAAGGACAATAGTTCTTCCATATCTGATCGATCTTGAGCCGTTCATGGATCCGCCCGGACCGGCATTGGCTCGTGCAACATTTCCGCAAGCTGCAACGCCCGACCCGATCATTCTCTTTTTAGGGAGACTACACAAGAAAAAAGGTGTCGACCTTTTGATCGATGCCGCTGGCATGCTGCGAGACCAGTGCACTCCGTTTCGGCTACTCATTGCTGGCGTCGGAGAGGCTGACTTCGAACATCAATTGCGGGCACAAGTCGACACCCTCGGCCTGAATGGATCTGTTTTTTTTATAGGGCTGGTGAAGGGTGACGTCAAACTTTCGCTCTATCAGTCCGCGGAAGTCTTTGTGCTGCCCACCAGTCAAGAAAATTTTGGGATGGTTTTGATCGAATCCCTAGCCTGCGCCACGCCGGTTATAACAACCCGGGGCGTTGATATTTGTGAGGAACTGTTGGAGGCAGGGGCCGACATAGTCGATCGGTCGCCGGATGCAATCGCAAGGGCAATTCGTCGGGCGATTGACCGCAGACAAAATGGTGAAATGTCCGGGCTGAAAGGGAAAAGATGGGTTTTTAAGAATCTGTCGAGCGAACGGATAACTGCCCACTACCTTGTCCTCTACCGTCGAATAATCGATTCCATGTGATTAACTCATCCTTGTGGATCGTCACCTCGCCCCCTGATGGCCTTTGCCGGATTGCCGACGGCCACGACATTAGCGGGAACGTCGCGAAAAACGCTGGACCGCGCTCCGATAATCGAACGACTCCCGATGATTACACCAGGGCCCACAAATGCATCGGCCGCGATCCATACATCATCCCCCACAATAATTGGTGGCTTTAATAGTTCCATCGCGCGCGTTCGGGTTTCGTGTGTACCGGCGCATAGGTGAGCGTACTGGCTAATCATCACATACTTGCCGATCTGGATTCTACCCAGACAGTAGAGGATGGCATAATCCCCGACGATAGAATCATCGCCAATGCTGAGGTTCCATGGAATCTCAATCCGTACCGTCGGGCGCACGCGCGCGTTCTTTCCGATCTGTGCGCCGAACACTCGCAGCAACATCGCTCGCCAGCGATACGCGTGATGAGGTGACCAGCGGAAAAGTGTCCCCTGGATAAACTGCCAGAGCATTCGCTTCACCTTGTCCGAAGTCGTCCATGTGCTAGTGTGTCGCCGAGCGATCTCCACATCACTCTGAGAAAGGGAAGTTAGTCCATCTTTTGACACGTTAGACCCGATGTAAAGCGACGCGATTTTCGGCTAGTCTATAGAGATTCATGCCTAATCGCGTAGCGAACAGTGAACAGCGGTCGTCCGTCGATCTGAAACTTGCCATTTCCGTCGTCATTTTAACCCGCAACGATGACGCGAGCATCGCTGCGGTACTTCAGTCCTGCAAGTTTTCTGACGATATCCATCTCTGTGACCATTTGAGCATCGACCAGACTGTCAAACTCGCTCGGCAAGAATCATCGTCCATACAAGTTCACTCGGTTTCAGATTGCGACACTCGGCATCGTGGCGCGATCATATCAAGTCTGGCCACCCGATATCAGTGGGTGCTTCTTCTCAACGGAAACGAGCGCGTTCCGTCGGCCTTGCAATCCGAATTCCTTGACACGCTCGGCCTGTTCGGGACACGCGGCAAGGCAGCCGGATACACGATGACCGCCCAAACCCATTTCATGGGGCGAACGCTCAAACATGCGTCCGTTGGCTACCCACCCGAAATCCGCTTGTTCCACAGACAACGCTGTATCCCCAACTGGCCTCTCGCGCCGCAGGCCGCCTCAAGCATCTACCACTTTCATCGACTGAAGCATCACTTACTGACTGAGGAATTTTCACATGGGCTTAAAGAGTGGTTCGTCAAGGTGAACAGTGTTAAGACCCCCGAAGGTGGGATATCAACGCCCATGTGCCCATCGGCTGACGAAATTCCTCGCACTACCAACCCACGCCTCGCCACGATGTATCGCCGCACCTCCGATATGCTCACGCAGCCAATCCGAGGACGTTCGCTGATCCGATTCCTCGACATGTATCTCTGGCGCTTCGGGTGGCTGGACGGATCACCTGGGTTTCACTACTGCGCGATGATCTCCATGTACGAATACTGGACCGAAATGAAGATGCGCGAACGGCACGTCGACTGGATCGGGAAAACCACTCGCCTGGCACAAAGGCTATCGCAGGAGCGGGCGTGAACGCGCCATCAAACACAACACGCCCACGCATCAGCGTGATGATCCCGACCTTTAACGAGGCCGGGCATATCACCGAGGCCGTCGCCAACGCCCTCAGCGTGGGTGATGTGTTCGTACTCGATTCGCTCAGCACCGACGGGACGCAGGCGCTCGCGCGGGCTGCGGGGGCGACCGTTGTCGAGCACAAGTTTGAAAGCTACTCCGCACAAAAGAACTGGGGGCTTGACCATCTTCCCTTCACCGGCGAATGGATATTCATCCTCGATGCCGATGAGCGCGTCACGCCTGCGCTGCGGGATGAAATGATGTCGAAGCTGGCTCATTCGCCTGCGGCCAGTGGGTATTTCATCAACAGACTTTTGCTCATTTTCGGGCAGAAGGTTCGGCATGGCGGGCTGTACCCGTCCTGGAATCTCCGGCTCTTTCGTCGCGGGCAGGCGCGCTACGAGGATCGCATTGTGCATGAACATATGGTCTGCCTTGGCCCGACCGATTACATGAAGCATGAAATGCTGCACATCCGTCGCGAGACGATTGCGCAATACATCACCAAGCACATTCGTTATGCCGATCTGGAAAGCGACGAATGGGTCAAGCTGAGGCTTGGCGGAAGCCAGGTTGCCCGGCCACAGGCGTTGTTCAAGGATGTTTTGCGTTATCGTCAATGGCTGCGTCGCGACCTTTGGCCTCGCATGCCGATGCGGCCGTTCTGGCGATTTGTTTACATGTATTTCGTCCGGTTCGGTATTCTGGATGGCGCGGGTGGCTGGCACATGGCGAGGATGATGGCGTGTTATGAATACATGATCAGCCTGATGTATCGCGACAAACTGTATAGAGAACTCGAGCGTCGATCGCGCCTCCGCGCGGCTGCGAAGCTACCGAAGAAGAGGCGCACGATGCCCGATCGGTCGACGCCGTTTTTCCCATGATGAGCTGACCCGCATGTATCCCAGAATCGACCAATCCGACGCGTCCAACCATGCGATCTTCCAGACTCTGGATCGCGTGAATCTGTCACCGTACGCAAAAGGCGAATACCTGCGTCGCGGGCTTTGGGCGATTGTACAGGGGACGCTTTTCCGTTTCAGCCCGGCAAGGTTGTATAGTTGGCGGCGGTTTCTTTTGCGGATGTTCGGCGCTCAACTGTCACGCACTTGCGGTATCCAATCGACCGTTCGCATCGTGCATCCGTGGCTGCTGAAGGTTGGTGAACACAGCATGATCGGTGCGGGCACGCTGCTCTACAATCTAGGGATTATCGACATCGGCGATCACACTGTCATCAGTCAGCGTTGCCTGCTTTGCGCCGGCACGCACGACTACACCTCACCCACTCTGCCACTCGTTCGTGCAACGATCACCGTCGGGCATGGCGTGTGGATTGCCACCGAAGCCTTCATCGGACCGGACGTACGCATCGGCGACAATTCCGTGATTGGCGCGCGAGCTGTCGTCACGTCGGATGTTGAAGCAAACGTCGTCGCGGCGGGCAATCCATGCCGCACGATCAAACCGCGCGAGATGCGGGCATGAATAGGCCGTTGCGCATCCTGCATCTCACTGCCGGGTCCGATGCGGGCGGGCTGTCGCGCTATATTTTCGACTTATGCGACGAGATGACAAAGCTCGGCCATGAAGTGTACGTCGCCGGCGAGTACGGCGCTTGGCGATGGCTGTTTGAACGCGCGCGCTGGCCTTGGATTGAAGCACCGCTCAAAGGGGGTTTCGGTTCCCTGATGATCGCGACGGCGACGCTTCGCAACTTTCTCAATCAACATCCCGTGGATATTTTGCACACGCACTATCGTCGACCCACGATTGTCGCGCGTCGCCTGCAAAAGTCGCATCATCTGCCGATCCTTTACACGCTCCATCTTTCGCACCTGTCTCTGTCTTGGCCCAACAATTGGCTGAGCGACTTCGGCGATCGCACGCACGTCGCGTCAGCTGAGGCTCGCGATTGGATCATCAACGCTGCCCACGTTTCTGCCGACCGTGTGTCGCTTATCCCGCACGGGGTGATGCTCGAGAAATTTCCACAGGTGGATGAAGTCTCCCGCGCCAAGGCGAGACTCGCGCTCGGCGTGCCTCAGGATGCACGGGTGGCAGCCTACGTGGGTCGGCTGGATGATCCAAAAAACGAAGGCTGGCTGATCGACCTTGCTGTCGCGGCCCGCGCGCGTCTGCCAAAGCTCGTGGTCCTGCTGGCTGGTGAAGGCCCGCACGAAGCGCTGTTGAAACGTCGGATTATTGCGGAGGGTTTGCACGATCAGGTGAAGATGCTCGGTCATCGCGAGCCTCTTTCCGTCTACCACGCTGCCGATGCCCTGCTGCTTCCATCCGCGCGAGAGGGATTTTCGCTCGTCACTGCTGAAGCAATGTGTGCGGGCATCCCCGTGATCCGAACGCGCACCAGCGGGACAGCCGGGCTGATTATCGAGAATGAGACAGGTCGCAGCACGGATATAGCAAAGGCCGAGTTCATGGAGACCGCGTTACAAACCCTCGATGATGCCGCAGCCCTGCAGCGCATGGGCGCCCGATCCGCAGCCCACGTGCGCGCGCATTTCGATTTTGAAACACAGCTGGCGTCGACGATGGCGTTGTATCGGGAGATGATCAAGCCATGACCGCACGGGGTCGATTTATCGCAACGCTGGCGAGGGTGTACGCGCAAATGGCGCCGACGGGTCGTGGCGGGTTCCATGTGGCGCGGCTGGCACGGGCGCTCACGCCGGCAAGGGATCATCGTGCGCGCTTTAGCATATCGCCGGGTCTTCAGTTCGATCTCGATCTGACGACCTACCCTGATGTCGCGATGGCGTACGGACTGTACGAACTCGACACCGCCAGGGTCATCCGTCGGCTGCTCAAGCCCGGGGGGCACTTTGTCGATGTGGGGGCAAATCTTGGATATTTCACGCTCCTGGCTGCGCGGTGTGTCGGGGCAACGGGCCACGTGGATGCATTTGAACCGGACGAGGTCAACCGCGCGCGTCTCATGGCCCATGTTGATTTGAATGATGTCGGCGCACTCGTCACCATTCACCCGCTGGCTGCGAGCGACCACGCGGGCACGGTTGCCTGGCATCGCCCCACCGATAAGGGGGCCAATCACGGCATGGCCAGCACGTTCAGTACGGGCGTGGAAGAGGTGACCACGCGGGTTGCATGTGATCGCGTGGATGCCCACGTCGCAGGTTCTTCTGTGCTGATTAAGGTCGATGTCGAGGGTGCGGAGTTGCTCGCGATCAAGGGCATGACACGACTGCTGCAACAGGATCAAGCGCCGACCTTGATCATCGAGCATAATCCAGAATCCGCGCGGATGGCCGGCTTCTCGCCGGGTGATCTATATCAGACGTTACTGGCCGATCAACCGCGATATCGGTTTTACTGGATCGGCCGAACGCTGCAGCCACTCGGGTCGGCGGAGCATCTTGAGTCGATCAACAAACAGGGGAATATTCTGGTGAAAATCGGATAGACTGACGGTATGCCGCTTTCAATCGACTGGACCAAATTGCACGGCGATTTTTTCAAGGGCGCGCGCGTGCTCGTCACGGGAGGTGCCGGGTTTATTGGATCGCATTTGACCGAGGCGCTGGTGACGCTCGGAGCCAAGGTGCGGGTCCTGGATGACCTGGTTGGCGGAAGCGAAAAGAATCTTCGCGCGATTGGACGCGCCGAGACCGTGGAGTTTGTTCAAGGCTCGATTCTGGATAACGCCCTCGTCCAAGAGGCGTGTCGGGACTATCGATACGTTTTTCACCAGGCGGCCCTTGGTTCCGTCCCCGCCAGTATGGAAAGGCCACGCGTGTATGTCGATGTGAACGTCACCGGCACGCTCAACGTGCTGGAAGGTGCTCGCGCGGCCAAGGTACATCGGGTGATGTTCGCCGCCAGTTCCAGCGCGTATGGCGACGCACCGACCCTGCCAAAGATTGAAACGATGCCCCCCGCGCCACTCAGCCCCTACGCCGCCAGCAAAGTCGCTGCCGAGGCGCTCATGAGCGCGTACGCCAACAGCTACGGACTGGACACCGTCAGCCTGAGATATTTCAACATCTTCGGTCCTCGTCAAAATGCCAATAGCGCCTACGCAGCAGTGATCGCAGCGTTTGCCGCCGCACTGTTGTCGGATAAGGCCCCGGTGATTTTCGGAGATGGCGAGCAGTCGCGCGACTTCACCTATGTCGCCAACGCGGTGCATGCAAACCTGTTGGCAGCGCGGAGTGATCGACCGCTTGGGGGCGCAGCGATGAATGTCGCCTGCGGGGCGCGCGTGACAGTCAATGCTCTCGCCGATGCGATGGCACGGGCGCTCGGTAAGACTGATCTCAAGCCGGATCGTCGCCCTGCACGGACAGGAGACGTCAAGCATTCACTGGCGGATTTGACGAAGGTCGGAGCATTGCTCGGATACAAACCGATTGTCGACTGGCAATCCGGCCTGACGGCAACGCTTGATTGGTATGCGAAGGAGCATGCGAACCCTGCGTGACTTTGGCGTGCTGAATAGCGTCCCGTAACGTCCGGGCCGTCAGAACAGGCGCACGCCAGTCGATCACGCCCCGACGATATGGTCTCGCCGACCGGTCACCGCGCGCATCGCGCCGCGGGTGTCGACAATCAGCTGAGCGTGGTCCGCTATCATCTGCCAGTCGTAGACCTTGTGATGCGTCGCGATCAGCACGCAGTCATAGCTCGCGAGACTTTGTGGATTAAGCGCGACGCTTTGCATATCGAGGTCACCGTAATGACGCATGTGATGGGTTCTGGGAACATGCGGATCGTTGTAGTCGACAACGGATCCGAGTTCGGTCAGTCGCGCGATCAGTTCAAACGTCGGGCTTTCGCGCACGTCATCCACATCGGGCTTATAGGCCAGCCCCAGAATGAGGATGCGCGAGTTTTTCATCGGCTTTGCGCGGGCGTTGAGGGCGCGTCCGAGGCGACGCACGACGTATTCGGGCATGCCGTGGTTGATCTCGCCGGCCAGTTCGATGAAGCGCGTTGGCATTCCGACTTCGCGGGCTTTCCACGTCAGGTAGAACGGATCAATCGGGATACAGTGCCCGCCCAGCCCGGGGCCGGGATAAAACGCCTGAAATCCGAAGGGCTTGGTGGCTGCGGCGCGGATGACCTCCCAGACGTCGATGTCCATGGCGGTCAGCACCATCTTCATCTCGTTCACCAAGGCAATGTTGACCGCGCGGTAAATGTTTTCCAGCAACTTGGCCGCCTCGGCGACCTCGGCGCTGGAGACATGCACGACCTGATCGACCGCAGCGCGATACAGCGCGACAGCGATTTCGCCACTGATCGCATCAATGCCGCCCACCAGTTTCGGGATGTTCTGGGTGTTGAAATCCTTTCGGCCGGGGTCTTCTCGTTCCGGTGAAAACGCCGCATAAAAATCCTGCCCGCATTTCATCCCGCGTGCTTCAAGGCGTGGCAGGACAATCTCGCGCGTCGTGCGCGGATAGGTGGTCGATTCCAGCACGACCAGTTGCCCGAGTCGAAGCGATTTGGCAATCGCATCCGTCGTATTTTCAATGTAGCTCAGATCGGGTTCAAGGTGCTTACCAAGCGGCGTGGGGACGCAGATGATGATGGCGTCCGCTTCAGACAGTCTGGCAAAGTCGGTTGTTGCATCGAAAGCCGGCCCCGTGTGCAGCAACTTCGCCAAGTCGTCACCAAGATGCTTCAGATAGTTTCGCCCTTCGTGCAGCGCCTTGATTTTCGTCGCGTCGACATCGAACCCCATGACAGGAAAGCCAGCCCGATGAAACGTCGCCAAAAGCGGCAATCCAACGTATCCCAACCCGATCACGCCCACCGTGGCCGATCGAGACGCAATCTTCTGTGCAAGTTTGTTCAAAACTGACTCCTGTCAAACGCCACTTCTGCATGACCGAATGCCACGAACGGGAATTCATTCTTCTTCACTGAACCTTGCTGAACCCGCGTGTGAGGCTCGCCAGCCACTCGGCGCCTTCAAAACCAAGAATGCCTATGGCCAGGCGATATCTTAGCGGGGCAAGGGGCTTACCGTGTCGCTCAAACATCTGCATGGCTTGTCGCATCAGGT